>ERZ772865.864-NODE-864-length-33252-cov-6.627195_pt1 | contig 33252 bp, 25 predicted proteins | sample MGYA00512133_ERZ772865 | MGnify/ENA primary metagenome ERZ772865 (study PRJEB29015, sample SAMEA2737722) | human gut metagenome | biome: human gut; feature: human-associated habitat; material: faeces | place: China | collected 2012 ...
CTTTTCGGTTACGACTGGGTCGTGATTGGTGGCGCCAAACCTTTTTATGAACAATACTTCCAGATTGCCGACAGCCCTTCGCTTCAAGGGTGGGCTATGAGCAGTGCGTTGATCGGCTGCCTCATCGGCGCGTTGAGCGCGGGCAAGCTGAGTGACAAATTAGGCCGTAAACCCATATTGATACTGGCCGCCGGACTATTCATCTGTACGGCCGTGGGCACGGGTGCCGCCGACACGTTCGGACTGTTCAACGTGTTCCGCCTCATCGGCGGATTCGCCATCGGCATCGCTTCGAGCCTTTCTCCTATGTATATAGCGGAAATCGCCCCGGCCCACTTGCGCGGACGTTTCGTGTCCATCAACCAGTTGACGGTAGTACTGGGAATCCTTAGCGCACAAATCGTCAACTGGCAGATTGCCGAACCGGTGGCCGACCACGCCACAGCCGAGATGATACGCCTGTCGTGGAACGGACAAATGGGATGGCGGTGGATGTTCTGGGCCATGGTCGTACCCGCAGCCCTTTTCTTCGTCTTCAGTTTCGTCCTGCCCGAAAGCCCGCGCTGGCTGGCCTCATCGGGGTACAAGGAGAAAGCCTTCGGCATCTTCGCGAAGATAGGCGGCGAGGCCCACGCTCGTGAAGAACTGGCAGCCATAGAAGCCGCCGCAGGAGAGAAAACCGTGGAAGGCGGATTCAAACAACTGCTCCACCCCTCGATGCGCAAAATCCTGCTCATCGGCGTGGTGATGGCCGTGTTGCAACAGTGGTGCGGCATCAACGTCATCTTCAACTATGCACAGGAAATCTTCATGGCCGCCGGTTACGGCGTGTCCGATGTATTGATGAACATCGTGGTGACGGGAGTGACCAACGTGATTTTCACCGTCTTAGCCATGTGCGTGGTAGACCGCTGGGGACGCAAAGCCCTGACTCTCTTCGGGGCGTTCGGCCTGACGCTGATTTACGCCTTCATGGGCGCGGCCTACTGGTTCCATATCAGCGGAGTCATGCTGCTCGTCATCGTGGTGGCCGCCATCGCCTGCTACGCCATGACGCTGGCTACGACCATGTGGGTCATCATCTCCGAAATATTCCCCAACCGCATACGGGGCGTGGCCATGTCGGTATGCACCTTCGCCCTTTGGGCCGCCTGCTTCATCCTGACGTATACCTTCCCGGTGCTGAACAGCGGATTGGGCGCAGCCGGGACGTTCTGGCTCTATGGCATCATCTGCCTCGCCGGTGGCATCTTCGTATGGCGCCGCCTGCCTGAAACGAAAGGCAAGAGTCTGGAAGAAATCGAACACGAACTTATCCAATAACTTCATACATCATGGAAAAAATCACATCCTATTTGATTCAAAGCACGGTGAACACCTCCGAGGTGCGTGCATGGGAAGAGGACATCCTGCTCCCCACCTACGAAATCGGCAAGGAAGAAAAGAATCCGATCTTCTTGGAGAAACGTGTCTACCAAGGCAGCAGCGGCGCGGTCTATCCTTATCCCGTGGTAGAGAAAATCTCCGACGAGAAGAAAGACAAGCTTTACCATGCGCTCTTCATCGAGAACGAATATATCAAGGTGATGATACTCCCGGAATTGGGCGGACGCATCCACATGGCATACGACAAGGTGAAGCAACGCCACTTCGTGTACTACAACCAAGTGGTGAAGCCCGCGCTCGTCGGCCTGACCGGCCCGTGGATTTCGGGCGGTATCGAGTTCAACTGGCCGCAACACCACCGCCCGTCCACGTTCCTGCCCACGGACTTCTCCATCGAGGAGCATGCCGACGGCAGCAAGACGGTATGGTGCAACGAAGTGGAACGCATGTTCCGCACCAAAGGCATGCAGGGCTTTACGCTCTATCCGGGCAAGTCGTACATCGAAATCAACGTGAAGATTTACAACCGTACGTCTTTCCCGCAGACGTTCCTGTGGTGGGCCAACCCGGCCGTGGTGGTCAACGACCACTACCACTCGGTGTTCCCGCCAGACGTGAACGCCGTGTTCGACCATGGCAAGCGTGACGTGTCGTCGTTCCCCATCGCCACGGGCACTTACTACAAACAAGACTATTCCGCCGGTGTGGACATCTCGAAATACAAGAATATCCCCGTGCCGACATCCTACATGGCCATCCAATCGAAATTCGACTTCGTGGGCGGATATGAAGAGGACGTGAAAGGCGGATTGCTCCACGTGGCCGATCATCATGTGTCACCGGGGAAGAAGCAATGGACATGGGGCAACGGCGACTTCGGACGCGCTTGGGACCGCAACCTGACGGACGAGGACGGCCCGTACATCGAACTGATGACAGGCATGTACACCGACAACCAGCCGGACTTCACGTGGTTGCAACCCTACGAGGAAAAATCGTGGAAACTGTATATACTAAAACAACAATGATTCGACTTGATGAATTTTGACGATAACACCTGCAAATAACTGATAATAAGGAAAGAAAGTGCAAAAACCAAATCATAAATAGATTTAAACGAATCATAGTTTATTGGGGATATGTGGGAACATTTACGGGAAAGATATTACCTTTGTGGCTGAAATAAAAAACATAGGAACATGAAGATTACCATCATCACAAAGGAATGCAAGACCAAAGACAAAGACGCTCCTGCAAAAGCCAATCTTTGTTTTCGACTCCGAGATAAGGATGTTGACCTCAAAGTCCGTTCCGACATTGAGGTTATGCTTGACTATTGGGACAATGATGCACTTTCCTATCGAAGGACAAAGAAAGTACCATCTGACGAGCAGAAGAAAATCAAGGTTTTGTTGCAGACCATTACAACGGCTCTTAGCGAGCAGTATAACTCTGCGACTGCTGATGTTGCATGGATGAAGAATGTGATTGATGAATGTGTCAATCCAACTTCAAAGTCAACAGAGACATTGACTACAGTTGTTTCGAGAATGGAACAATACATTGCGGAACATCCCATGAGTCCGAAATCAGCACTCGTTTATAAACCAACGATCAAGAAGCTTCAACGCTATGAAGCCTACAAGAGGGAAATAGAGGGAAAGGAAGGCTTCACGCTATATTGCGAGACAATCCGCCCTGAAGAGTATCTTGATTTTCGTGAGTATGTCATAAACGAATATATTCATTACAATGACTACCCAGAGTTTTATGAACAGTTTAACCTTGACATGCACCCTCCAAAGCAGATGTCAAGCACACAGATTATAGGTATCATGCATCATCTGCGTATTGTTGGGCATTGGTGCATCAAGATGGGGTTTACAACAAACCGCTCATGCGATGCATTCACTATCCCTGCAGCCGTGCAAGGCACACCTTTTTATCTGACGATAGAAGAACGTGACAAGGTTTACAATGCAAACCTACATAACAAGCCAGAGTTAGAAGTGTATCGTGACTTGTTCATCTTCCAATCAATGGTGGGTTGTAGAGTCGGAGACCTGTTTTCTTTTACCAAAGACAATATAGTCGGTGACATATTGCAGTATCTTCCACACAAGACCATGCGCAAACGGTCGCAGACAGTGAGCGTCCCGCTTACCACAAAGGCTATGGAAATATTAAAACGTTACGATGGCAAGCAAGAAAAGCTTCTGCCGACAAAGCAAGTGTATCAATACAACGAGGGCATCCGTGCCGTGCTTCGAGAATGTGGCATTAACAGAATGGTTACTATCCTTGACACCGTCACAGGAAAGGAGGTTCAGAAGCCAATATGTGATGTCGCTACAAGCCACATGGCAAGACGCAACTTTATCGGCAACCTATACAAGAAAGTGAAAGACCCTGAGCTTGTGAGTTCCATGACAGGACATGTAAACGGAAGCAGAGCTTTCGCCAGATACAGAGAGATTGATGAGGAAACGAAAGTAAATCTTGTCAACCTCATCAACTAACGTTTATACAATCTACCAGTCATACATCATTATATATAGAGTAGCATGAAAGTAACAGCATTCATCCGAGAAACATCTGCAAAGAACAACACAACCGACCAGGCGCACGTTTATTTCCGTGTGCGTGACGGCAAGACTGACATCAAGGTTGTCAGCGAGTTATCCATCAATCCTAATCATTGGAGCGCGGAACGGCAGGGTTACAAGACACGTGTGGCTCTTGTAGCGGAGGCAAAGCGCACAGCATTCGACAAAGCCGTGCAGGACTTGACGGCACTTATATCCGCACAATATTATCATGGAGCGGACAGCCGTTGGCTAAAAGGTGTTATTGAGGAGTTTCATCATCCTAACATCAACATCCGCCAAGGCAGAAAAGGTGACGAATACAGTCTTGTGTATCAATGCCAACAGTATGCCGAGAACCATCCGATGGAAAAGGAATCCATAAGGCATCATGAGCATAACGTACGTAAGCTGCAGCACTTCGAGCGTTTCCAAAGGGAAATTATGCGTAGACGAGGTTACACCATGCGACTTGATGCCATAACAGCCGATGACTTGCGTGAGTTTCATAAATATCTGGTAAACGAGGCTGGATATTATGAGCATTACCCTCAAATCTTCGATGACATAGAGGAGCGTTTCAAACCACACCAACTAACGGAAAATTCCATCAATACTATATTCAGAAGAATACGCACGGTTGTGAACTGGTGTTTGAAGCATAATATCACGACAAACGACCCTTTCGCCACCTTTGAGATGCCTAAGGTGCTGGACAGCCCTCCATTCTATCTGACACTTGAAGAGCGTGACAAAGTCTACTATGCCGACCTCAGTAACGAAACACCATCCACACAAGTATATCGTGACATATTCATGTTTCATTGTCTCATCGGTTGCCGTGTGGGAGACCTTGAAAAGATGACACGTGCCAACATCGTTGATGGTGCTGTGGAATACATTGCTGAAAAGACAAAGAACCACAAGCCACGCACCATCCGAGTACCGCTCAATGATAAGGCGAAAGCGATTCTCGCTAAATATGCAGACCTTGAAACGAGGTTGTTGCCAAAGATAAATCAGAACATATACAACCGTCAGATTAAGAAAATTCTAAAACTGCTCGGCATTGACCGCATGGTGACTGTTATTGACAACAAGACTCGTGAGCCTATACAGAAACCAATCTGTGATATTGCGACAAGCCACACTGCAAGAAAGACGTTCATCGGCAACCTATACAAGAAGGTGAAAGATCCAAATCTTGTTGCATCTCTTTCGGGACACACAGATGGCAGTCGAGCTTTTGCACGTTACAGAGAAATCGACAACGAGATGAAACGCGAGCTGGTGAAATTGATAGACTGACCTATTGCGAAATTGCCAAAATTGCGTTTCAAAAACGGATATTCAATAAAAACGTTGGCGTTTAGAAGAAAATACTATACCTTTGCAGACAAACAAGAACCAAAAATATAACAAAAAGGTTTCAAAAATATGGTACAGACATCAAGCCAAAGCACTGTAAATAAGATAGAAATGAGGCTTAGAGGGAAAGGGCGTGGTTCGATAGTCTTTCAACAAGACTATGCAGACTGCGGAACACCATCAGCCGTGAAGTCAACATTCCATCGGATGTACACTGACGGAATGTTGATGCGGCTGGCTCATGGCATTTATTATTACCCCAAAGAGGACAAGGAATATGGACTTGGCATTATCTATCCGTCTGTTGAAGACATTGCCCAGGCTATAGCCAAACGAGACAAGGCGAAGATTGTACCTATGGGAGCATATGCCTTGAATCGTCTCGGATTGTCCACACAGATGCCCATGAATGTCGTGTTCCTGACCAACGGCGCACCACGTAGGATAAAGATCGGAAATGGGCGTGGCATCCTGTTCAAGCATTCTTCTTCGGGCAAGAACTTTGCCTATAAATCAGAGCTGATGATGCTTGTTGTAACAGCCATGCGCGCCATAGGCGAGAACAAAATAACCGACGAGGAACGCAACGTGCTTGTCGAGCACGCAAAGAATGTAAACGACAACGATTTCAATCATGATATAAAACTTGCCCCTGCATGGGTGCGCAAAATACTAATTGCACGATGAAATTCATAGACATACCAGAAGATAGACAACGTGAAGCTATCAATACCGTGGCATTGCAGACCGGATTACCGCCGTCAAGTATCGAAAAGGACTGGTGGGTAACGCAGGTGTTGAAAGCCCTTCATACTTTGCCATATGCAGAACATATTGCTTTCAAAGGAGGTACAAGTCTCAGCAAATGTTGGAACTTGATTGCCAGATTCTCCGAAGACGTGGATATTGCACTCAGCCGAGAATTTCTTGGCTTTAGCGGTGAATTATCGAAGACTCAAATCAGCGACAGGCTACGTCGCGCCGCCTGTTCTTTCGTAAGAGAGAAGATGCAGTATGATGTAAGGAAAGCTTTAGTGGATTTGGGCATACGGGCAGATGCCTTTAGTGTGGATGTTGTAATCACACCAGTCACGACAACAGACCCAGAAGTGATAACAATAACCTATCATAGTTTGTATGAAGTATCACCATATATCAAGAATACGGTAAAGATAGAAATCAGCGGCAGATCGATGATGGAGCCTATTGAGAAAAAAGCAATCGACGCTGCTATTGACGCCCATTTCAGCAAAGCTCCATTTGCAGAAAAGCCATTTGAGGTGAACGCTGTCATCCCCGAGCGTACTTTCCTTGAAAAGGTTTTCCTGCTGCATGAAGAGTTCAGGAAGAGCGAGGTCAGAGTGGAGCGTATGTCTCGCCATATCTATGATTTGGCAATGATGATGGATTCTGAAGGTAATATTGCAGATCGTGCAATCCACAACGAGGCTCTGTACAAGGCGGTACTTGAACATCGCAGAAAGTTCATCGGACTTAAGGGCTTCAACTATGATGAGCTATATCCTGCCACATTATGTATCGTGCCCAACGAGGATATTGCAAGACTATGGCAAGATGACTATAAGTTCATGTGTGAGCACATGATTTTCGGACAGGTGCCTTCTTTTGATGAACTGATAAGCAAGTTGTCAATGCTCAACGAGCAAATTAGACAGTTAAATTACCGAAAGGCATGAACATAAACGAACTCGGCGAGGATCTTGAACAGCAGTTCGGCAAGCCTCGCAACATAACTGAAGAGAACGTTAGGTTCATGCTTTCGCTCATAAAGGAAGAATTTGATGGAACGAAAGTGAACGAAAATATCGAAAAGCCAAGTCTTGAAGCCTTCGGCATGACCATTCTTGCTGTTATGTCATACCAAACTACACCTTGGGAAGAATTGGCAAAGAAACCTTCAATCCGCAAGACACTCAAATACATTGCCATTAGAGGAAACGACCATTATGACGAGATGGAGGCATTGACCAAGGAACTGATACGGAAGCACTTTGATGGCATTACCCAAAAGATGGTATTAGGGTTCTTGAAGATTATTCGTGGGGTGTCGAATGAAGAACGTCCGACCAAACTTATTGAATATACTCCATTCGCAGCCCAATACTATGCTATCCAGTACGGACTTCACCAGCTTATCAGAGGTGAACATCCAGATGATGCAGCCGTCATTATCCATTGTGCAATAGAGGACGGCATATTGTTCCCAACAATTCCTCGCAGTCTGCTGGTCGATGAGTTCAACCTGAAGAAAAGTAGTTTCGACAAGTATTTCAGCAAGTATCATATAAACCTGAAATACGAGTCCGATGCTGTCAAGAAACAGGTTGAGGAGAAAATCAAATATCACAGAAGGTCTTTACGAAATGCCATAGGCTACAATGTCACCAATGAAAATAAGGTGCACTTCTACGACCGCAAATTAGGACGCAAGAACTTCCTTTCTATGATTATTGCATATTGTCGCAGCATATTTCGTTTCTGACAATCTGCTACCATTTACAATCCTTAGTCAAACGTAAAACAGCATTTGGCTAAGGATTTTTGATATTGTCACGTTAATTCCATTAACAAAGAGTAGTCAATAGTAGTCGCATCCTACTGCCTATTCAAATCTCATCAAGAGCCGTCAAAAGCCATATACCTTTGCACCGTCAATCCGACAAACCAGCGGATTGGCGGTGTTTCTTTTTTATCACGCTGCGAGAAAGAGCATCCTGGTTTACGAGCAAGACAGCGTATGTATAACGAATATCAAAAGAAAAAATATGGTTGACATCATGTCATTGACAAAGATGGGAGGACAGGTAGCACTAACCGTTACTCCCGAAGACCTTCACCATTTTGCAAATGCTATCTTGGCGCAGTCACGCAAGGAATGGGAGGAACAAGCTACATCTGCTCGCAAGGAAGAATCTGAGGAAACCTTTCTTACAACAGAGGACGTTTGTAAAATTTTCAATGTATGTCCTGCTACCCTATGGCAGTGGCATCGCACTGGCTACTTGCAGCACATCAAGTTTGGCAACAAGAACATGTACCCAGTTTCGGCAGTCAAAGCCATTACACACGCTCGCTCTAAGAACGAAACTGTTGCTGGCTATTGCAAACGGAAGAGTAAAGTGGACAAGAAGTTGCCTAATGCTTACGACAACGATAGTAAAGAGAGCGTATGACGTATATCGAATACATGAACCAGCTTTGGCGTTCTGCTTTGTTGTCGCCAATGCCAGCGAGTGAGATAGCCTTGTTTGCCTACCTTGTGAACGAGAGCAACAAGCGGTATTGGAAAATGCCGTTTGCGTGCTCTACAACAAGAATATGTGAAGACTTGCGCCTATCAAGGCAAACTGTCATCACGGCACGGAAGCATCTATCCGAGCGCAAACTTATCGCTTTTACAGAAGGTAAATCCCGCCATCTACCGTCCAATTACACACTGCTTGAATGGACAGATGACTTGACAGTAGGCTTGACGGATAACTTGACGCATGGTTTGACACAGGACTTGACACATATTAAAGATAAAGACAAACACCAAAGCAAAGATTCTTTTATAAAGGGAAGGTGTGAGATTTTTGACAGTAAAAACGGAGATGTATATGGAAATAGCAAACGAAAAGAGAATCGCAGGACTTGTCCAGTTCCTGCGGAAGGGACGGACTATGACGGGGCGTTTTAGACTGCCTATGTTGGAGGAGCAGGCATACGAATATCTTCTGGCAGCATATATCATGGAAGTACAGCTCCGCTACCGCAGGTTTATCTATAATGGTTTTGTTGAAGAGCAACTCAAACAGGTAGCCAATTGCCTGACTGCAAACACTGCAAAGTTCGGAATCGTTCTATGTGGCGGATGCGGCAACGGCAAGACCACTATGCTCAAGGCATTGCAGAACCTTGTCAGGCGATTGGAAATCCTCAAACCGAACATATCGCCTAATGCTGGACATAGTTCTGATAACTACTATAGTTTTACCATTGTCAATGCCATGCAGATTGTGCAAATCCGCAAGACGGACTATAATAAGTTTTGCAAATTGGCGGAAGCTGATATATTAGGTATAGACGATATTGGTACTGAACCTGCTGAAGTGCAGGACTACGGCAATTTCATTTATCCCATCAAGGAACTCTTGGCTATGCGGTATGACTCTCAACTGTTAACGGTCTTCACCACAAACCTTGAGCCCAAGGAAATCCGTCAGCGATATGGTGACCGAATTGCCGACCGACTCAACGAGATGATGACAAAGGTGGTCTATCGTAATCCAACCTACCGGACAGAAAACGCACAGATGGCGGAAAGTCAAGGATAGAGGCAGTCTTTCGTGAGGGAGCTGACTTTTTGCAAAAGTCCATGAACATAATAGGGACTTTTAGATTCACCTGCTGACGCTGTTCACTTAAAAAGTCCGTCTATTATGCTCAGGCTCCGCCCGAGACCTGCTGCCATTATACCGAGTTACGTCTTTTACAATGTACACCAAGACAGAAATACAATATGCAAAACAACATACCACGTGCCGCTATCCATGTCGGCAAAGACAAGAAATCATTCTCCGCCCAAGTGGGTAACGAGGCGGAACGCAGAGGTTGGGACGAGAATGTCTATCGGTTGAAGAATGCCGACAAGGAGAAGAACAATCATTACAACTTCTCTCGCAAGAATCTCAACTTCGAGATAGTCAAGGATGGAAAGATTGTCCCTCTTGGTTCCAATCCCATTCCACTACACGAGCGTGTCCAGATGCGCCTTGATGAATTGGGATTCAAGCCATACATGGATGCCAAGCATCCCGACCAAGTATCAAAGAACAGTCCGAACTGCACTGTCGGCATGATATTCAGTGGCGACCACGACGTGCTGTACAACCTCGCTTTTGGCAACCAAAGGATAGACACTGCCAATCCTGATGCAGATCATAGCCACATCGTATTGCAACAAGGCATTTATAAATGGGCAAAGGACACATACGACTTTGCCTGTTGCAAATGGGGTGAGGATAATATTATCAGTTTCGCAGTCCATTGTGACGAAACAAGCATCCATGCCCATGTACAGACTATTCCTGTGGAGAAAGTCAAGAAACGTGGACGCATTGGTAGCAAGTATGTCAACAAGAACAATCCCGACATAGTGCTTTCAACTAAAGAATGGAGAGCATTACCCAAAGATGAGCGAGACAACTACACCAAGCAGACTGCCTCAAAGGACTTTGTTGAGCGTGTGTCTTATGCCAAGGTGTGGGGAGAGACGAGAAAAGCAAAGTCGGAATATCTCTCGCAACTTCATACAGACTATCACAATGAGGTTGGCTGCAAGTATGGTCTTGCACGCGGCATCCCTTACAATGAATTGTCCGAGGAGGAAAAGCGAGGACGAAGGCATAAGAACAAAGTCGTTCTTGAAGCCGAGCGACAGGCGAAAGCTGCTCTTGACAAGGTGGAGAAATACGCTGTTCTTGCCACTATTGACAAGCAAGAGCTCACCTTCCCTCTTCTCAATATCAAGACACCTGTTCAAGAGGCAATGGATGCCGTTAAGAAAGAACTTGCCATTCCTATTCCTGCACTTATCGGACAAAAGACTTGGCGAGAGGAGCGGACAACAAACATCAATGATGCTATCAAGGCTCTTGTCGTTGCCATCAACGCTGAACGTGACAAGCAGAATAATGGTATACGAGCATCTGTCAACAAAACTTACACTTACTATATGCAGCAGCTCAACAAACTGATTGTTGAGAATAAGGCATTGCGAAATGAGAATGATACACTAAAGGCCGAAAATACGGAGGTGAAGCAACGCATATCGCAACTTGACGAGAACGCAGTCAGACGAGTAACCACTCAAAAGAATGCAGTTATTGAAAGTCTCAATACCCAATTAGCCTCAAAAAACGAGGACATTACAAGACTCAAGACTGATTACAATACTCTATTGGAGAAATATAAAATCTTGGTTCTTCAATGGAACGACTTGACAAAGCAGCCTGAAATAATTGAAGCTGTTAAACGTGTGGAAGAACGCAAGGAGCAAGAAGCGGAGGCAAAACGTGAGGAACAGGCAAGGCAAGACAGATACCAAGGTGTACTTGACCGATTCATTAGTGAAGGTCATGAACAGCTCAAAGCCTTTTCGCAATCAAGCAGAATAGATTTCTATGAGAAAGAAGCCAAAGCAATCTATTATGGTATTATGGCTACTGCTACGAAAGCCAACATTGCGCTTCGCTCTCCACAAGGAGCAATATCTGCCGTTGAAAGATTTCTCGCGAGCATGGATTGGAATGGTTGTGGCAACTATCGGAGAGAATGTGTCGCACACTGGACAAAACTCTTTGCTACCGATGAGGTTGTTTATACCGAACCCATCATCCAGAACTTCCTTTCGTTCATTGATCACATGTCGTGCAGCGCAGATACATACGTTTCACTCGGTGGCTCCAATGGTTGTGCAGACCAACTCACTAATTGGGACGGAACACAGAAGTTGGGGTTAGGAGCACAAGCAAAAAAGAAGTCACATGGTTTATCCAGATAATGACAATTTGAGGTGATATGTATCAATCAACACTACAAATCACCTCAAATTACAGAAATGTGATGCTTGAAGTAAAGATTTCCAATGATTTATTCTTTCGTCTGAATAAGATTCTTTACTTTTGTAGTCAATAATTGACAATTCCACCAAAAGAAAGTCTATTGGTTTAATCTAACCTCTGAGCAATAACATTGGAAGATAATACCAAACAGCCTTTAACGGCTAACGCTTCATTGTATAATGGGCAGCCTACCGACACAGGCTCATCGTGTCCAAGTGCAAGACTTACCTCTTGCACGCCCTCCATCTCAAAGGACAAAGGTGGGGTGTCGGTGGAAAATATGCCTAATGCAAACAAACAATGGTTCGTTCTGCGAGTTTCATATGAGCGTATTACCGAGGCAAAAGCATATATAGATATAGAATGTTTAGAGTGGGATGTCTGGTGGCTATGGTGTATATACCGAAAGAGGCTATAACTAAATCCGAAAATTAAATAAACAGAAGCAAAATATGGCTCAAAAAGATAAATATAAGCAAATAGTTTCTGAAAAGAATACATACTTTTCATCTCTTATTTCTCAAAAAACATATTGGACTATTGAAGAAATATTGAGCATTTCTAAGGGCTTACTAGCTCCTTTTAAAATTCTAAAAGAAGATAACATAGAACCATCAATCGAAGTTTCTATGCTATATGATACAGTATATTTACTACCATACAAATTAGAATGTTACAAATCTGTTGTCAATGCCTTATACAAAAACATGGGTATGGCTTGCGAAGATTTAACGATAAATGTTTTCAATGCTGATTGTGGAATTGATTCTATTGCTTTTGTTAATGCATTAATAACCAAAGGTTATAAAATCGAGGATATTAAAACCGTTCGCTTATTTTCTTCTAATAAGGAGAAACTTAAACGTGCTGTATTGCTTCATAAAAAGTTATATGCTTCTATTCCGTTAGAAGCATATAATATGTGTATAAAAGAGATAAATGATGAATGTAGGTGTAATTCATTGTTCACAATCAACCTATTTGCTCACACTTTTAATCTTGCAAAGGATATTCATAAAGAAATATCTCGTATAATTATTGGTTCGCACTATATTTACTCCCATTCAATATTCTTTGAAAACATTTCTTCTAATAGAATGCCGCAAGTCTCAGATTTAGATTGTAACTTCTATTGGCAAGACTTAAATATTTGTCGCTTTTACAAAAATGATTCGCGTAATTTCTCATTTGACTCTATGCATTCTATTGAGGGAGAAAGATATTATGCGAAATATGCTGTTTTCTCAAACTTATCATTTGAAACATTAGATAACAAACACGAATATCAAATAGTGTTAAGTGGTTTATGTCCCGGTGTACCAATTAATACATTGTTTAATCAAAAAAGAACTTCTTTGTTTTTTGACCGACCGTTCCAAAACAAAAACCTATGTAATGAGGTTGATAATACGAATGTTGTGATGCGAGACATGGATTATAATAATAGAGTTTGGGATGACACTAAGGTTGATTACACACTAAGAAAAATCATTGAAGAATTTCCTCAATATTCCATTAGTGAAGGATTGAATAATGATGAAGAATGGGCACATGAAGTTTTTGATTACTACCTTAATGCTGCTGAAAATGGGAATGCACAATGTTATAACAATATTGGGGTTCTTAAATCTCTTTGCAACGAATTGAGCAATGATTCTAATGATATTAATTCTGAACGTAATAAAGAGATTGTTAGATTCTTTATATTAGCGTCCAAAGGTGGAGATGTAAACGCGATGATAAACCTTGCTTCACTATATATGTTTTGTGAAGACTATGCGAATGCTATTAACTATTATAAGATGGCTTCTGATAATGGAGAAGCAGCAGGATCATATTCTATGGGGATTGTTTATCACTTTGGATTGTATGGCAACTCAAAGAATGCAGATTTAGCTATAAAATATTACAAAAAAGGTATTGAACAATACTTGAAAGAAATCGAGACTGATGTTTCAAGTTGTACACCTATCAATAATTGCTGTCTCAATCTTGTAATTTTGATGTATGAAAACGATTATACTTTATGCGATATAACGAAAGAATATAACAAAATCAAGAAAGCATCACCCGAACTTACTTATGCTTATACTATAATAAGTAATAACCTTTCCAATAAAGCAAAAGATTTCTTCAAAGTATTAAAACTGAAATCACCAGACAAGAACGAACCTGCTTTTGTTACTTATAATCGCATTTGTGCACTATATAATGGTATAAAGAACGGAAATGACAGTTTAAAATCTGATAAGGCATTAGCTTTAAAACAACTTAAAAAATTAGCAAAAACAGAATGCCTTAATTGGCCCGATTGGGAAATATATGTTTGGAGTAAATTGGCTTTATGGACGAATGATGCCAAAGAAAGTTCTGCTACATATTCAACATATTGGATAAAAGCGAGCAAAGCAAATCCTAATAATTCTTGTGCATACCGTACAAATATGGCTTTATTTAGTCAATTAGATGAAGAAGAAGTTATGGCTATATGGCATGAATATGCTTATGGAAATGGGTGCGAAACATGCCATGAATGTTCTTCATATGATAAAACTTCAAGGTGTTGCCCAAAAGCTCAATTTAACTGGGCACGTAAATACGAGAAAGATAAGGCTGTAGCTAAATTCCTTATGGAGGCAGCAATGCGTCAAGGTTACAATGCTGCACTTCAATATTTAGCTGTTGATAGAGTTAAGGATGAACTTTTACCAAATGCGGAAATAACCCCTCTTGACAACTTCTTTTTTAATCGGGGGATTGTTCCATCTGCTTATAGACAAATTATACCTGTATTTACTTCAGATTGTCATTATAAACTTCTGTGCCGTGCAGCTGATAATGGAAGTAAAAAGGCAGCAGCTTTATTAAGAGAAGTCTCAAAATTGAGAAATAGTAATTTTGAAAAGATTTATTGGTCAGCACTCACAGCAAATATTAAAGAACAGATTTCGATTCTTCAAAAGATTACTAATAAGGACTTTGCTAATGGCTTTTTTAGGCCAAGTAACTTTGCAGAACAAGATCTTATTACAATATCTAATAAACGAGCCGAACAATTCATTGGAGAGAAAGAAGATGCTTTTGCTTTCCTAAAAACGTTAGCAGAATTTTATGTCCGTGGTGAAATGTATTCTAAGGCTGTTGAACTTTACAAAATTGCAGCAAGCAAAGGCTTTGATGTAAGCAAACGTATTAATGAACTTGAAGAAGAAATAGAACAAATAAATAAAGAGTATTCTTACGACCATGATTATGACTATTATGAAGAGCCTGATTATGCACAAGACACTTGGGATGCAATGACAGACGGGATGTATGGTGATATGCCTGAAGGTTTTGATGGGGACTACAGTTTCTTGGGGTACTAAATAAGTGCACGAAATATTTCTCTGACAAACGGCAGAATAATTCGCAGTAAAACAGGAAGAAAACATCAACCAAAGGTTACTGCTAAAGAGATAGTGTCCGTATGTGAAATTACAGAAGATAGTATTGCTTACCATATCAAGAAATTTAAGCAAAGCGGTCGGATGATTCACATTGGAGGCTCGCGTAATGGAGGAGAATGAAAAGTTGTTGAATATTTTACGCTTATATGATACGAATGTATGACACGAATGAAGATGTTTTGGTAGTAAGAAAATCAGACTATCAAAACAACTCGATTGGAGATAAATATTTCCTTGTTCCTAAAGACGAATGGCTGATGAAGGATGATGGCATTAGTGTTTTCCATATCTATCTTACCAAAGTTGTGGATGACCGAATAGATTATTATTTGGTAAATGGAGAGTATGTTGTCGTTCTTGAAGAACTCCCTCTGTTTAAAAGAGATGATTATGTCGAAATTTAGATTCATACGGCTATGGAACATAAAACTATTGACAGATTTAGAGGTTGCCTTTATGGTCAAGCCATAGGCGATGCACTCGGATTGGGGACGGAATTCATGACAGATGAGGATATCGCTTGGAAATATCCTCATGGACTACAACACTACAAGCAGATATACCAAGACAGACATCGGAAACGTTGGGAAATTGGCGACTGGACGGACGATACCGACATGATGCTCTGCATTGCTGATGCGGTCATTGAAGACAAGGGTGTTAATTTTTACAACATCGCCCGACACTTCAAAGACTGGGCCAATGGCACTCCTATGGGTATTGGAGAAAATACCTATAAAGTGCTGATGATTGGCGACTACGTGGAGCATCCGTTTGATGTATCCCACAAGGTATGGGAAATTAGCAAGTATCAGTCTGCAGCAAATGGTGGGCTGATGCGTACCTCTGTGGTAGGACTTTTCCCCAAAGATGTAAGGACTTGTGCAGAGTATATTTGTCAGCTCACCCATTACGATCCAAGATGTGTCGGCTCATGCGTGATAGTGTCCGAACTTATACACGCATTGGCTTATGGTATGCAACCACCGACATTATTTCAAATAAGTAGTTTGGCACAGTCATATGATGCAGAATTCTGCGAATATGTGGACAAAGCTTGGATTGAGCCCGATGTTAAGGGTTTGGTAGACTATGACCACATGGGTTATACTTTAGTTACATTATCTGTGGCTCTATGGGCGTATTGGCATACTTCCTCATTCGAGGAGGGACTGCTTGCCGTTGTGAATGCGGGAGGCGATGCTGATACGAATGCCGCAGTGGCGTGTGCCATACTTGGAGCGAAATATGGCTACTCATCCATTCCCAACGAATATATTGAAGGCCTTTTATATAAAGAGTCCTTGGACAAAACGATAGATAGCCTTTTGAACATTTGTTTAAAATAAACAATATGGCACTCGCAATAAACATAAACGATCTGCTTAACAAGCAGAAGATTGAATCCAACCGCATTGAGTTTAAGAAAGGTTGGAATCCAGGGAGCATATATCACAGTATATGCGCTTTCGCCAACGATTTTGATGATCTTGGCGGTGGGTATATCATAGTTGGTGTAGATACCGACGATAAGACTGGCATGGCTATACGACCTGTAGAAGGTGTGCCAATGGAGAAGATAGATAACATTTTGCAAGAGATGGTGGGCTACAACAACAAAATGGCTCCATACTACTTGCCTCGCACTTCTGTAGAGGAGGTTGATGGCAAACAGTTGATAGTTATATGGTGTCCTGCTGGCAGTTACCGTCCATATTCTGTGCCTGTAAACGTAACAGCGAAAGGGACAAAAGAATATTTCTACATTCGCAGTGGCACAAGTAGCATTGAGGCAAGAGGTGAAGTTCTCGTTGAATTGCGAGAGTTGGCTAATCGTGTGCCTTTTGACGAACGAGGCAATAGCGACATCCAGTTGGAAGATATTTCTCTGGTGCTTCTTCGTGATTATCTTGTCAAAGTGGGTAGCAAACTGGCTGATAACGTGATAACGACTCCGCTTTCTACCATACTTGACCAAATGGAACTGTACACAGGACCAAAAGAAAACCGTTTGCTTTGCAATGTGGTAGCCATGATGTTCTGCGAGAATCCAAGCAAGTTCTTCCCTTACACTCAGATTGATGTAGTGACATTCCCTAACGGAAAGATGAATGATCCAAACAATTTCACAGAAGTTACATTCAAAGGCAGTGTTCCGCAGATGATAAAACAGACAATGGATTACATCAAGAGCAATGTACTCAAAGAGCATGTGCGTAAGATTTCCGGTAGGCAGGAGGCAGAACGTTTTTGGAACTATCCATACGATGCTATTGAGGAAGCAGTTGTAAACTCTGTATATCACAGAGATTTCTTGCAGCATGAACCAATAGAGATTACCATTGAACCAAGCGGAATCTCTATACTCAATTGTCCTGGACCTGACAGAAGCATCTCCAAGGAGGATATAGAAAAGGGCGATATGCTAAAAAGCCGTCGCTATCGTAACCGTCGTTTGGGTGATTTCTTAAAAGAACTTGACCTTACAGAGGATCGCTCAACAGGTGTTCCAACAATACAAACAAAGTTAGCAGAGAATGGTTCACCACGTGCCATCTTTGAAACTACAGATGACCGCTTGACGTTCTTGGTTACTATTCCTGTTCATGAAGGATGTCGTGAAAGTTCGGAAACGAATAGCAACAGTTCGGAAACAGACATACTTGGTTCGGAAAGAAGTTCAGAAACAAAAACGAAAAGTTCGGAAAGAAGATCGGAAACAAAGGACTTGATTATAGATATTATAAAACAAGACCCACATATAACAGCCGCTGAAATCGCAATGCAATTGAATATGTCTTCACGAGGAGTTGAGAAGCAAATACGTAAACTTCGTGAATTAGGCAAAATTAAACGAACAGGTGGTAGATTTGGAGGCTATTGGGAAATCGTAATATTAGACAAAGAATAAAACGGATATGTTATTAGGAAACAAGATAAGGTCTCTAAGAGACGAACAAGGAATATTGCAGCGTCAAGTAGCTGCATACTTAGAAATAGATACTCCAATGTTCAGCAAGATTGAACGTGGGGATAGGCGAGCAAAGAGAAGTCAAGTAATTCAAATGGCAACATACTTCAAAGTGGATGAAAAGGAAATGCTCACTCTTTGGCTTGCCGACAAAGTATTGGATGCTTTGGAGGGTGAAGACGAATTGAAACTTACAGCCATTGAAATTGCAAAAGATGAGTTAATGGATGTTAATCGCTAATTTGCAACAAACAATTCACCTTCTGATATTAACAACACAAGATTGATTTCTCGCAGACGATGGGAACTTTATGGTATCATTTACGCTTGATGCCGTAAAGTTTCTTTTGATTTACAGATACTTACAAAATACATACTGGTTCAAGCGTGGAAACAGTACTTCATGCCCTACGCCGAAGTGGGCTACGTGAAGAATGCCACCAAAGACGCGTTGCTGAACTTGGAAGTCAAGGAAGGAAAAGGCAAAGTCATCCTGTACACCACCGGAGTGAACAAGGACGTGCATATCTTTGTCAAGGACAACGTGGGCGGCAACACCCTTTTCGATAAAGTCATTTCCATCTCTCCGGCAGAACCGTTCCAAGCTGAATTTGCCGCCGAGGGCTTGAAAGACGAAGACATCCTGGTTGAAATCCGCAACCACGAAGGCCGTATTCTGGTGAGCTATCAGGCTGACAAACCGGAAATCAAGCCCGTACCGGATCCGGCCAAGGCCGCCAAAGACCCGAAGGACATCGCGTCCATCGAGCAACTCTACCTCACGGGGCTGCACTTGGAGCAATACCGCCACGCGACTTACAACCCGATGGACTACTATGAGGAGGCGTTGCGCCGCGAACCGGGCGATGTGCGTTGCAACAACGCCATGGGTTTGCTCCTGATGCGCAAGGGACAATTCGCCAAAGCCGAAGGCTATTTCCGCAAAGCCGTCGAAACCCTGACGGAACGCAATCCGAACCCTTACGACGGTGAACCGTATTACAATCTGGGTTGGAGTTGTCTGATGCAGGACAAAACGGACGAGGCATACGACGCGTTCTTCAAATCGGCCTGGAATGCCGCTTGGCAGGATGCCGCCTACTACAACTTGGCCGCCATCGACTGCCGCCGGGGCAACTTCGAGAAAGCCCTTGACCTGATAGACCGCTCGCTCGTACGCAACTGGCACCACCATAAGGCACGCCAACTGAAAGCCTCCATCCTGCGCCACTTGGGACGTAAGGAAGAAGCCCTCGAACTGATAGCGGAATCGCTCAAGATAGACCGCTTCAATATGGGATGCCGCTTCGAGCAATATCTCCTCACGGGCGATGACCACGTGCTGAAGGAAATGCAGCGACTGATGCACGGTGCAGCCCACGTCTACATCGAATACGCACTCGATTTCGCACAAGCCGGACTTTACGACGAGGCCATCAACCTGTTAGGGGGGTACGCCGCCACACAAGGCGAAGTCTACCCGATGGTACATTACGCGTTGGGCTACTGCCACTCGCGTAAAGGCGACACGGTCAAGGCGCTCGAATATTACAAAAAGGCCGAACAGGACGACCATTCTTACTGCTTCCCCAACCGCATCGAAGAAGTATTGGTGTTGCAGGATGCAATGAAAGAGAACCACGAAGCCTGTGCCAAAGCGGCCTACGCCCTCGGCAACTTCTGGTATGCCGCACGGCAATACGACAATGCTATCGCATGTTGGGAGGCATCGGCCGCTATCGACCCGGCGTTCCCTACCGTATGGCGCAACCTCTCGCTGGCTTACTACAACAAACGCAACGATCCGCAGAAGGCGGTGGAAACACTGGAGAAGGCTTACCGCCTCGACGAAAGCGATGCTCGCATCCTGATGGAATTGGACCAGCTCTACAAACGGCTCGGACGTCCGCAAGCGGAACGTCTCGCATTCCTCGAAGCCCATCCGGCCGAAACGGAAAGCCGCGACGACCTGTCCATCGAACGCATCACGCTCTACAACCAATTAGGACGCTATGAAGAGGCCGAGGCACTGATTGCCGCCCGCAAATTCCATCCGTGGGAAGGCGGTGAAGGAAAAATCACGGGGCAATACACCATCTGCCATGTGGAACTGGCCAAAATCGCCCTGCGCGAACACCGCTACGCCGACGCTTTGGATTTGTTGCAGGCCACAGACCAATACCCGTACAACTTGGGCGAAGGCAAACTCATCAATGCAGAAGAAAACGACATCTGGTACTACAAAGGATTGGCTTACCGCGGACTGGGAGATGAAGAAAACGCCAAACTTTGGTTGCACAAGGCCACCCAAGGCTCTGCCGAACCGCAACAGGCGTTTTTCTACAACGATGCGCAACCGGACAAGATTTTCTATCAGGGACTGGCTTGGCGCGCATTGGGCGAGGAAGGCAAGGCACGCGGACGCTTCAACAAGCTCATCAAGCATGGTGAGAAACACTTGTTCGACCACTGCCGCATAGACTACTTTGCCGTATCGTTGCCCGACCTGGCCATCTGGGAGGACAATCTGGACAAACGCAACGCCATCCACTGCAACTATGTCATGGGATTGGGCTATTTAGGATTGGAAGACCGCGTACACGCCATCGAGTACTTGGACAAGGCACGCGCTTTGGACATCAACCACCAAGGTGCACAAATCCATCGTGAATTATGCGAATAAACACACAAGTGATCTGTAATATGCCGACGGGTACCCCGGTCTACGGCTTCCGGTTGACAAACTCAATCGGAGCCGTGGTTGAACTGACCAACTGGGGTGCCCGTTGGCTTTCTGCCATCGTGCCGGACAAACACGGAGAGATGGCGAATGTGCTCGTCAGCCCGACCGACCTGTTGTCGGACGAGTTCTACATGGGAGCCATCGTGGGCCGTTTTGCCAACCGCATCGGAGGCGCACGCCTCTGCATCGACGGGCAAACCTACGAACTGGAAAAAAACGACGGGCAGAACACCAACCATGGCGGCTTCTCCGGCTTCGACCGCATGCTGTGGGACTGGGAAGTTTTGGACGACGGCGTGCGCTTCACGCGGCTTTCCCCCGATGGAGAAGGCGGTTATCCGGGCAACGCACACATCTCGGTGGAATACCGTTGGAACGACGGCAACGAGCTGTCCATCCGCTACTATGGAACAACAGACAGGGCAACCTACCTGAACCTGACGAACCATGCCTACTTCAATTTGGGCGGCAAAGGAGAGAAAATCACGGAACATGTATTGCGCATCCCTTCACATACGATGTTGGACACCACCCCGCAGTTCATCCCCACAGGCAAACGGGTGAAGGTGGGCGGCACGCCTTTCGATTTCACTTCAGCCAAACCCATCGGACAGGACTTATATGCCGACCATGAGCAACTGAAATGGAACAAAGGTTACAACCACTGTTACGTACTGAAAACGGAAAAGTCTCCCGACATGGTGGAGGCCGCCCGGTTGTCCGAGCCCACCACGGGCCGCAGCCTGACGGTAAAAACCGACCTGCCCTCCGTACTGCTCTACACAGCCGGTTATTACGTCCATCCCGACACCGCCGTCTGCCTCGAAGCGCAATACTATCCCGACACACCATCGCATCCCGATTTCCCCTCCTGCCTGTTGCGTCCTGGGGAGGAATACCGGCAAACTACGGTGTTCCGGTTCTATACGGAATAAGACTTTACATCACCAACACGCCCCAAAATGCGTGTTAGCTTTTTCCAAACGCTATAAAATCATCAGATATAAACAACCGACTTTCTGCCTTCATACAATATGCCCCGAACCTCATTCAACCTATACTTTACAGGTGTCAATGATTTGGGTTATCCACCTATTGAATCTCGGACATTTTTCAAGCATACTCATTATCCCCACCTCCAGTGCTATTAAGTTTCCCTCCAACACTTTATTATAATCAGATTTCAAGGCCAACAATCTTTTAGAAGGTGCTCCCTCTGGAGATGAATTTATATCTTCCGGATTTTCATACGAGGAAACAATATTATTTGTTTTTTTAGCACAATCTTCTGAGAAGTAGTACTCAAAACCATTATTATTAGAAAACAAAAGAGCCTCAAATTCATGTAACTGGATATAAGAAAAGAAACGTCTATCTCCTATATGTTCATTCATAGCGCTTTCCAGTGCTTTGACACGCTCTATTTTACTGGCTTTCGCCATACATTCTTCATACCTCGGCATGGTGTTAGGTATCCTGAAAAAGTCGATGAATGTAGTTACAACAAAATCATTCCTTGAAGATCCCAAAAGCGATTTGACGGTATTCCATAAATGCTGGTAATTCACCATTCCACCTCTCCCGTTCCTACTGGTCCGGATTAAAACCGGAGTAATATTGAATACGCCAAATTCTTGTAAATAAAGAGAAATAACAGTATTGACGAATTCCTGCTCAGTTTGTCCTTCCACAACAATATATACACGTCTCATAACTGTCCTCCTATCATATTCTTCTCCCACAAATCACTAATTGACAAATCGTATTCATCCATCCATGTCGCCAAATCCTCCTCTGACAAATGCCTAAAAACAGATTGGCTCTCAATCCTATCCACAACTATAATATCTTTCACATCAAAGCAATTCACTAAATTTGTAGATTGTGTGGATAAGATAATCTGACTCTTATTGGATGCACGTTTGACAAGTTCGGCAAACTTATTTATAGCAGCAGGATGCAAACCAAGCTCGGGCTCATCAATCACAATAACCTCGGGGGTTTTCGATTGCAACAGTAAAGTGGCTAAAGCAATAAAACGTAAAGTCCCATCCGAAAAACTGTATCCGTTAAGATACATATCTGTCTCCTTTTCTTCCCATTCCAAGCGTATTCTTTCCTTATCATTTACATCCGGACGTAACTTGAAACACTTAAAATAGGGCGCAATGGAACTTACCACTCCTTCTATCAACCGAAAATTAGTTTCATCATTTTGCATCATAGAATAGAGAAATGCCGCTAAATTAGAACCATTGTCACGAAGGTATTCGTTATCATTGATATTACAATCTCCACGCATAGGAGAACTTACACTGGTATCATGAAAATGATATACCGTAAAGCTACTCAAATATTTCTTTAAATAACCGGCCCTCCATTTGAGATTTTGGATTAAAGAAGATTCTTCAACAGCGGAATCCCATAGCGTCTTATTCCATTCCGCATAATCCTTACCTTCTGTATGGAAATTATTGAAATAATCCCCCGTTTTTTCTATAAATCCCTTATTGGATTGCGCGGGTTTTATTTCAAAAAAGAAAGCATTATTATTATCGAAATCTAATAATCCATGGATGGAAGGAGATACCTTCCTTCCACGATACAACAAGCTGTCAATACCACCTTTTGACAAAGTATAACTTCCGAACCGTTGCTCATATATGGCTTTCGTCAATTCAAAAAATGAGATAAAATTACTTTTACCCACACCGTTTGAACCAATGAGCACATTCAATCGGTTTAAGGGTAAAGACAAATCCCTTATCGACTTATAATTATTTATTACAACCTGCTCTATCATATCATACTATTTTTATTTTTTCAATCAGTCCCGTAAACTATCTACACATCTCACAAAGCCATGAAACCTCTTCATCCCATTTTGATTTATCATCTATATCAAAAGAGCATACTTTTATCTTTCATTACTTGTACTCCACACAAATATACTATATTCACACAATTCCAACAATCATATTATGGATTAAAGATAAAGTATTAACGATATTTTATGGCACATATCAAGACTTTGCACGACTACATTGCATTAAACGTTATAACGGGGCTATCCGGGTAAATAGCATTTACCTCACGAATACAACAAAAAAGACCTGCTAAAAACAGCAAGTCTTACATGAGCGGAAAACGGGACTCAAACCCGCGACCCCCAGCTTGGAAGGCTAGTGCTCTATCGACTGAGCTATTTCCGCATGATTTCCTTGAAATCGAGTGCAAAGATAATGAAAAGAGCCATTATATGCAAGTTTATCGAAAAAAATAGTAAATTCCTCCAAAATATGGTTACCTTTGTTGTTTCAATGTTCATATTATAAAAACTTAAAGCAAAGACTACACTATGGCCAAAGCCCTGTGGATTTGTTACTTTGGGACAGCACTCATCTGTCAATGGCTGTTTTATCATTTCCCGAAAACATTTTTTGCATTTCCGGTGAATGTCGGCCTATTGTTATTCCTGACAGTTGGCCTATGGGTGATTTCCAGGGAAAAACGTTTTTCCCCATTTGCATCCCATCTGTCTTCGCTTTCCACCACCTACCTGCTCTTGACCCTGTTTTTGGGGTCTTGTTTAGTGCAAGGCTTCACCAATCTCCCTGTTACAGGCACATGGTGGTTCGTAGCCGTCCTGACTGCCTTGGTTGCACACCTCACATTGGTACTGTTTCGAGGTCTGTCCCGTCCACGCCCTTACAAACTGCGTTTCACACTCGTGCATGCGGGTCTTTTGCTTGCTTTGTCCGGCGGTTTCTTCGGAGCTCCCGACACCTACGAATGGCGGGCGATAGTAACTAAAGAACAACCCACAGCGGAGGCTTTCGACAAAGGCGGTTACAAGACGGCACTGGGCGAAACGTTGCAACTGGTCTCATCGGAAGCGACTTTTTCCGAACGCGGTATCCCGCAGGATTATACAGCAGAACTGCGTACGGGCAAAGGCTCCACATTCAAGTTGAAAGTGAACCATCCCCACCGCCTCTCATGGCAAGATGACCTCTATCTGGAAAGTATAAACACGACGGGAACCACGGATATTTCCCCATACTGCATCGTGCTATGGGTACGGCAGCCATGGAAATACGTCCAATGGACAGGAATATGGATGCTCATTGCAGGCAGTGCCCTGCTTTTCATACAAGGACCATTCCGTACCGGGAAAAAAGGAAGAAGGAGGAAAGCAACATGATTACGTGGAATGAATTTGCAGAATTTGCCTTACCCTCGGTATTATTGTGGATGGCGGGTGCCATTGCGGCATGGAAAGGAAGGCCCTATGCCTCTGTCCTGCTCACCGTGGCAGGGCTGTGCGTCTATGCCGCATTCATCGCAGTTTTCTGGACCGGGCTTAACCGCCCTCCCCTACGCACGCTGGGCGAGACGAGATTGTGGTATTCTTTTTTCATGATGCTGTCCGGAATCCTCACCTACGCCAAGTGGCGTTACCGGTGGATTATGTTCTTTTCCACGGTCGTAGCTTCCGTATTCATCACGATGAACCTGCTGAAGCCGGAGATACACGAGCAAGCCTTGATGCCGGCATTGCAAAGTGCCTGGTTCATCCCGCACGTAACGGTCTACATGTTCTCTTATTCCGTGTCGGGATGTGCTTTCATCCTTGCGGTAGCCGGAATCATACAACATACGGAACGCTATCTCCCCACAGCTGACCAATTGGTATATATAGGTACGGCATTCCTAACTTTCGGCATGCTCAGCGGGGCGTTATGGGCCAAGAATGCATGGGGTAATTATTGGAGCTGGGATCCCAAGGAAACATGGGCAGCCGTGACTTGGACGACTTACCTGTTATATATACATTGGCGGTTCAACGCACACAGAAGTCATCGGCTTTCCTATGTATTGCTCATCTTTGCTTTTGCCTGTTTGCAGATGTGCTGGTATGGGGTTAATTATCTTCCGTCGGCACAAGGCAGCATACATGTGTACGGAAATATGTGACGAAAACAGTGTTTTTTATATCAATCAACAATCAATTAAAACGACTTGTACAAGATGAAAAAAAGTTCTAAAATTCTATTAAGCTTGGTAGTTGTCATAGCAGCATTGGCCGTGACCTACCGGATGGTAAACCGAGCCCCCTCGCCCGATTTGCCTGTACATGAACAGTTACTTCAAGTGCTGGAAGACGGAGGTTGTGCAGACTGTCATACCGCCAATCCGGAATTGCCGTTCTATGCCACTATGCCTTTGGCAAAGGGACTGATAGCCCAACATGTGAAAGACGGATATGCGGCATTCGACATCGCACCGTTTATCCAGGCACTGAAGGAACAGACCATGCCCAACGAAGTGGATTTGGCCAAAGTGGAACAATGTATCTCCAACGGTTCAATGCCCATGGCCACATATTACCTTGTGCATTGGGGCTCTTCCATCACTGACGCGAAAAAGGAAATTGCCTTGAGCGATGTGAAGGAGATTCGTGCAAAGTACTTCCCCAACCCATTGGCTGCCCCTGAGTTTGCCAACGAACCCGTACGTCCTATTCCGGACAGTGTAGCGTATAATGCTCAAAAGGCTGAATTAGGTGAAAGGCTTTACCACGACACACGCCTTTCCGCAGACGGTACCATATCGTGTGCCACCTGCCACGGCATCGAAACGGGCGGCGTGGACAACAAGCGTTATTCGGAAGGTATCAACGGACAACTGGGAGGCGTAAACGCCCCGACCGTCTTCAACGCCTGCTTCAATTTCGTGCAGTTCTGGGACGGACGTGCCGCCACATTGGCTGAACAAGCCGGAGGCCCTCCTTTGAATCCGGTGGAAATGGGTTGCAAGTCTTTTGATGAAATTGTGGAACGCTTGTCCGCAGACGAGGCGTTTACAGCCAAGTTCCTCAGTGTGTATCCGGAAGGACTCAGCATGGGTACGATCACCAATGCCATAGAAGAATATGAAAAGACGTTGCTCACGCCCAACTCTCCTTTCGACAGGTACTTAAAAGGTGAAAAGGACGCCATGACGGCAGACCAGATAGAAGGGTACAAACTTTTCAAGGAATACAACTGCGCCACTTGCCATGCCGGTGTCAACATGGGTGGACTGACTTATGAACTGATGGGACAGCGTGCCAATTATTTCGAAGACCGGGAGCTTACACAAAAGTCAGGACTTACGGACGGAGACAACGGACGTTGGGCACAGACCAAAATTGAACGCGACCGCTATCGTTTCAAAACACCGACATTAAGAAATGTGGCATTGACTTACCCTTATTACCACGATGGAAGCGTATCTACACTTGGCGAAGCCATCAGCAAAATGGCCACCTACCAAGTAGGACGTAAGATATCGGAAACTGAATCCCAAAAGGTAGAAAGCTTCTTGAATGCCCTGACTGGACAATACAAGGGAAAGAACCTGACGAACAAAAACGACAAACAGGATTAAAAGGCCCGTCGGGTGAAAACTTAAACGAGTCCGTAACAGTTTCGACTTACGGACTCGTTTTTATAATATAGTTGAAAGAAAAAATCACTCTATCGTCCTGACCTTGCCCATATCGCGAGGCTTTGGAGTCGGTTCTTCGTCCGGATAACCGAAAGCTATGGCATAAAGCAACTTATGTGTATCGGGAAAGTCCAGTTTTGCAAGGATTTCACGTCCCTCGGGAGCATTCAGGAAGCGGCAAATACCACCCAAGCAACATGAACCAATCCCTAACGATTGTGCCGCAATCATCATGTTTCCGCCCAATAGTCCGCAATCCACCTGCGACAAATCATAAGTCGTATCGTATGCGATAAATACCAACAAAGGTGCACCGTATGCCGCCCGAAGAGTGGTTTCCTCCTGTCCTTTCCCCATGAAACGGCTGTAAGCCGAATCTATCGAAGCCAACAAACGGGGATTGTCCACGACACGCACTTCCCACGATTCCAGTCCCTTCCCGTTGGGAGCATACACTCCACATTCCACTATCTGTGCCCACTTGTCCTTCTCCACCGGCTGCTGCTTGTATTTCCGGATGCTGCGACGCTGTAGAATCGTATTCACGACTTCATTTTTTACCACCACACTGTCTGCCGCCCCCGTTTCTCCTTCACGGGAAGCAGGCGCTGTATGACAACTGCAAAGCAGGGAAATGCCTGCTACTAAAGATAATAGAGATTTCGTATTCATGTCTCGTTCCTCAAATATATAATTATTTAAAATCTTACCCTTTCTTCTTTGATTTATATTCCGACGGCGACATGCCCATGTATTTCGTGAACTGCCGGGAAAAGTAAAGCGAATCCTCATAACCGACCAACGGACTGATCTGACTGATTTTCAACTCTGTGAAATCCAAATAATGACAGGCTTCCTGAATGCGGAGGTATCCCAAATAACGCAAAGGGGGAGAACCGGTCTTGTCCTCAAAGACATTGGAGAAGTAAGACGGGGAAAGTTTCACTTCGCGGGCAATATCCGTCAGACGGATTTTTTTATTCAAGTTTTCCTGCATGAAATGAATGGCACGCTGCACCACGTCTCGTTTTTCCTGCACACCCGCAAAACGACACTCGCGGTATTCGCCCAAAAACTTCATGGAACCCAAAAAATGAAAGAGGCTCGTGGTGGCGTACAACATGTAGTTCTTGTTGTAGCCGGAACTGACCGAGGCATAAATCTCTTCGAACAGCATCAACCTTTCCTTGATGCGGGAATGCTCGGCCGGTGAAATATCATGCGGCTTACTGAAACCCACACTGAAAAAGGCGGCTTTTGCGCCATCGAAATGAATCCAGTAAATCGTCCAAGGATTCTCAGCCTTACTGCCATAAGCATGTGCCTTATATTTGGGCAAAATGAAAAACTGGTTAGCCCCAACGTCATAGCGCTTACCGTCCAGTTCGAACCATCCCTCCCCCTCTACACAATAAATCAACATAAACTCATTGGAATCCTCCTCTTTCCGCTCACAATAATGAAAACCAGCATGCGGATAATAACCGATATCCGTGATGTAAAGCTCGCGGCCCAAAGGGTCGCGCTTCAACTCTTCTATCAAAAATCCCGGCAAGACGACTATCCGTTCTCCCTTGAATCCTTCCTTTATCCGTGGCATGGCCTTTAATTTTTAAGGTGCAAACAAAGTTAAGAAAAACAAAGATATGAAAAGCCATGCCTTCCTGTTTTTCTTGCCAAAAAAGAGTTGCATTCGGTAAAATATCTCCCGAAGCAACTCTTTTTTCATTCAATCACAATACGTAAAGTCTCACTTGATGCGCTTATAACCATACACAGCCAAATCCCCCAGCTCTTCCTCGATACGGAGCAACTGGTTGTATTTGGCCATACGGTCGGAACGGCTCAAAGAACCGGTCTTGATTTGGCCGCTGTTCGTTGCCACAGCGATATCGGCAATCGTAGCGTCCTCTGTCTCTCCCGAACGGTGGGAAGTAACCGTTGTATAACCATGACGATGAGCCATCTCGATGGCATCCAAAGTTTCGCTGAGCGAACCGATCTGGTTCACCTTGATTAAGATGGAATTGGCACACCCCATGGCAATACCCTTGGACAAGAAGTCCACGTTGGTCACAAACAAGTCGTCGCCCACCAACTGGCAACGTCCGCCGATACGTTCCGTCAACTTCTTCCAACCGTCCCAGTCATTCTCGCTCATACCGTCTTCAATAGAATCAATCGGATACTTCGTGATTAATTCTTCCAAGTAAGCGATCTGCTCGTCTGAAGTACGCTTCTTACCCTTTTCACCCTCGAAAATGGTATAATCGTACACTCCATTTTTATAGAACTCGGAGGAAGCGCAGTCCATACCGATCATCACATCCTTGCCCGGTACATAGCCGGCAGCCTTAATGGCTGCGATTATGGATTCAAGAGCATCCTCAGTGCCATCCAATGCAGGAGCAAAACCGCCTTCATCGCCTACTGCCGTACTGAGTCCACGGTCGTGAAGCACTTTCTTCAAGGCATGGAACACTTCAGCCCCCATCCGCAAGCCCTCACGGAAAGAAGGAGCACCCACCGGACGAATCATGAATTCCTGAAAAGCTATCGGCGCATCGCTATGCGAACCTCCGTTAATAATATTCATCATCGGGACGGGCATCACGTATGTGTTCACGCCGCCAATATAACGATATAAAGGAATGTCCAAATATTCCGCAGCGGCCTTAGCCACAGCCAACGACACCCCGAGAATGGCATTGGCACCTAAATTAGACTTTGTCTTCGTGCCGTCGAGTGCCAACATCTTGTGGTCGATGGCACGCTGTTCCAAAGCACTATAGCCCACCAAGGCCGGAGCAATTACCTTATTCACATTTTCCACAGCCTTCAACACGCCTTTACCTCCGTAACGTTTTTTATCTCCGTCACGCAATTCCAAGGCTTCGTGCTCGCCCGTAGAAGCTCCCGAAGGAACCGACGCACGGCCCACCACGCCGCATTCCAACTCCACCTCTACTTCTACTGTCGGATTACCACGGGAGTCCAATATCTCACGTCCTTTAATTGATTTGATTTTCATATTTACTTTTGTTTTTAATTAAACATCTTTTTCTATGGCAAAGTTCATCACTTTCCGCCATTCGTACAATACCTGAAAAAAGGGATTCTAACAAGATGCAAGATACTGACTTTTAAGTACACCCGCAAATAGGAGAAGTTAAATATGCAGTTTTATACCGACAGCCAGACTTAAAATTTCTTTAAATTTGATACTGCGGTCACCAAAGAAGGTACAGAAATCGGTATCGCAAGCTCCTAATTCATAATACAAAGAAATGTCCTGTATCCACCAATTAGATACATCCGGCACATCGTACATCACACGCTGACCCAAAGAAAGATTGGCACGAATACGGGTAGAAAAACCGTAATATCCTTTAGGATAACGGTCCGGCTCATGCGTCCAAAACTTATCGCTCAATACGGAGGACAAGAACAAACTGCATGACAAAGGCTGAATCACCCACGCACTCTCTTTCACGCGTAACCGCCAAGGCAAATACGACTGTTTCAGAGTGAAAACGGCCTTATTATGTTCACTTTCAAATTTAGGCAAAAAGCCCAACATGATATCTGTCTCCCACTGCTGCTTCTTCCCGTAGGTCCATCCCGTACCGATTGAAACGACACCGATACTTCCCGCAAACTGTATCTTGTAATGGTCGGGAATCAAACGTTTCCACCCTTCCATACGGCGTGTCATCATTTTCTCATAGCGTGTCGGAACTGTATCCGATGCCGCTTCCGTCACACCCTGCCCCATTACCCAAGAAGGCATGCCAGCCGAAAGCCATATACTAAAAATCGCAACGTTCAATTTCATATCCTTCTTCTTTTATGGTAATGACGTAATACCCTCGCTTCCCGACTGTCGTACATCCGTAATATACGACTCCATCCTCAAAAAACTCTTCTTCAGCCCAACGGTGGATGTGGCCGAACAGACAAAACTGCACATGGGGAAAACTGGTCACATAGTGTTCAAAGGCACGCCCCACATTGTTGTTGAACTCCCCGTCGCCGGGTGGCACGTGCATGGCTACAATGGTTTTCTCTATGCCCGCCGGCATATTCCTCAATTCATCCTCCATAAAATTGAAATCGGGCACCGGATGACTGTAATCATATTCAAGCGCGTTGGTATTCAAACAGATAAAACGCACGTTGCCCACCGTAAAAGCAAAATTATCCTCTCCGAAAACTTTCAGATATACATCGAACCCCGTCCCCAGACAATCATGATTCCCCAACAGGCAAACATACGGCACCCGCAACTTATTCAAGAAATCCCGTGCCCATAAAAATTCTTTCGTCTCGCCGAAATCCGCCACGTCGCCGCCATGCAACACAAAATCAATGTCACCGCGGTTATTGATGATATTCACGACTTCTTTCGTCTCGTCATACCGACGTTGGGTGTCGCTGATCATGGCAAAGCGGAACTCACGCCTTCCCCGCATCTTGTCTTCAATCAAACGGATGTTCTTCTCCGTCAGCCCGACCTCTCCTTCTATACGCGTATCGTAGGGATGATATTCGATGATTTCGCAAGAAGACAATATCCCCATCCCGCAAAGTAGGCCAACGACGGAATTGTATATTCTGCTCATAAAAAACGCTTTTGAATATCAAAGATAGAAAAAGAAGCAATACGAAACACACAAAAGGTCCGTTTCAGACTATTTGGAAAAATAATCCCTACTTTTAGAACAACTGCCAAGGCATATACCACAAGAAAAAAGCACAACAGGGGACAGCCTCGCAGAAGCCCTGAAATCAATCTCAGCCAAATGAAAAATCAATCTCAGCCAAACGATTTTTCATTTGGCTGTGATTGATTTTCGTTTTGGCGCAGAATGATTCGCCGCACTTACCAGCATGAATTACAACATGTTACGCAAAGGAGTATAGAAATAAAGAAATTATACATCACCACATGCACACATCAGCACGGGAAGATGCCCTCAAAACGTTTTTTAATGGCTTCTATCCTTTCCCGGGCAAGAGGAGGCACGTCGGTCAACGGATAGTCCAACCCGAGTTCCTTATACTTAAATACCCCCATCGTATGATAAGGCAACCATTCTATTTTGCGCACAACCTTGTAGTGTCGTACAAACTCGACCAGTTCATCCAGCAGCGTGTCGTCGTCCGTCAGACCGGGTACTACCACATGACGAATCCAAACCTCCGTCCCCCTCCTTTCCAACTCGTCAAGCAACGCCCGGGCATTCCGTCCGTCACTTCCGCTGACTTTCCTGCAAAGTTCAGGGCGAAGCGCCTTAATGTCGAGAAGCACCAGATTCGTATAATCCAGCACAGCACATACGCGCTCATTGAACACGGCTCCTGAAGTGTCCAATGCCGTATGAAGACCTTCCTCACGGCAGAGACGAAAAAACTCGCGACAGAAGTCAGCCTGCAATAAAGGTTCGCCACCCGTCAACGTCACCCCTCCACGGGCTATGAAACTGCGCACCTTGAGCACTTCGGCAAGCAATTCCTCCGGAGTCATTTGATAACGGGGCGGACGACCGGTATCCCAAGTGTCCGGATTATGGCAATACAGACAACGAAGAGGACAACCTTGCAGGAAGGTCACAAAACGAATTCCGGGACC
>ERZ772865.871-NODE-871-length-33053-cov-3.954906_pt1 | contig 33053 bp, 27 predicted proteins | sample MGYA00512133_ERZ772865 | MGnify/ENA primary metagenome ERZ772865 (study PRJEB29015, sample SAMEA2737722) | human gut metagenome | biome: human gut; feature: human-associated habitat; material: faeces | place: China | collected 2012 ...
GTCTGCCTTTGGCTTTTCATCAACAACAGGGGTTTGTTTATCCTGCTCTTTCTGTTGCTTAATCTGACGTCTGTACTCATTGAGTTTCTCTCTTACGGACGGTTTCTTATCTTTTACAACAGTACCCTCGTTAGATAATGTACTTTCCCCGATAGAGCCGTTCTCGGACGGAGGGCTTTTTTCCGTCTGAGGTATAAAAGGGTTTTCTTTTTGGATAGGCTTATGTTCGCTTTTATCAGCAGATTTTTCCGAATTGTCCTCGGCAAATATCTCGTCAAAAAGCTCATTGTTTTCCGATTTGTCGGTTTTTTCTTCTGCTTTCTTTTTGCGTTCTTCAATAGCCTTTTCCGATTGAGAAACAATAGTACCCTTATCAACAGTAGCAAGGTCAAAGCGGTCAATAATTCTTTGAATTTTTGAAGCATCATCTGCTCTTGCAATAATATCAACAAAAGCATTTTTGTCCTTGTTGTTTTTGTCACGCAACACGGTATAAAGGACACCGTATTTCTTTGCGTGTTTTGTGAACTCTTTGAGGTCTTTTTGTTGCACCGTGTAAACTTTGAGTTCCTTGCCTGACTTAATCATATTTGTAAGTCTTGCCCTTCCCTTTGTTTTCTGTTCCTGTTTGAGAGCAGAAATTAGAAGTACGGCAATACTCTTTGCCGCCTCGCCGGATACTTTGGCTACAACCTCAAAGCCTTCAAGAGACAGCCTTACAACTTGTTCGGCTGCATCACCTGAACTGTTCATCAAGTCTTTCCTCCTTTGATTTGTATTTACGCTCCTGCTTATTCTCATCTTTTTCAATCTGCTGAACTTTCTCCTCAACAATGTGGGAACGCTCGGCAATATCGTTGCAAAGATTAAGCTCGTTGCGTAGTTTTTTGAGCCTTGCGGATATGTCGGATATTTCTTTCTTAATTTGTGAAAGCTCAACCTCACTCATGTCCTTATGACGCATTTTGTTTCTCAGGTGTTTTCTTTCATCTATTAAGGTTTCAATTTCCTTTTCCACAGACTCTTTATATGAGAAAAGCTGTTCGGAAGTATCAATGTGATTCTTTCCGAGCAGCACTGCCTCCTGTGAATATTTATCTACCTTCATCAAATCCTCACGGAGAAGATAATGAAGTCTGTTATACTCTCTTGTTTTCTGCTTTTCGTTAGGTTTATCAAACGCTCCAAGCCGATAACAGTAATAGAGATATAGGTTATATAGACTGCCTTTTGCTTTAAGCGGATTAAATTCATTGTAAGGAACATAATGTGCCTTTTGAAACGGCTTTGCGTTCAAGCTCATATACAAGGCGTTTTCTGCAACTCGTTCCTGTATCCTTATGTTTGTATAGTCTTCTCCGAGCCTATATAACCTAACGGGTTGTTTCCAACCGTCAGCAGTAACAGACCAATATTTGAGAGTAGGACTAATTCTGTATTTATATCCCATTTTTGAAAGATACCTTTTGAATTCTTCCATTGTTCTGCTATGCTCAACAGCTTCGTCAACGGCAAAGCGAACAAGATTTCTTTTTGTGGGAATACCCGATTGTTCTTTTACACTTTGTTTGTCCTGCAAAGTGATAAAATCAGGCTCGTTGTTTCTGTCGGGATTTTCAATAACAAACAATCCGTACTTTCTGCATATTTCATCAGCTATATGATGAAAATAAAACCAAGCCTTTTCCTTATTGGCTAACCTTTTACCGTCAACAAGTGAAACAGAGTTGATGACATAATGGCAATGCAAACATTTTGTATTCAAATGTGTAGTAACAACAATTTGAAATCTTTCGCCCCAAACCTTGTTTGCAAATTCAATACCGATTTGGTGAGCAAGGTCGGGAGATAGTTCGTCAGTATTCTTAAAGCTGATATATCCGTGATAGGCTTGTATGCCGCCCGTCTTGTTATATTGCTCTTTAACCATAACGAACTGCTCACGAGCTTTATTTACGTTGCAGTTAATACCAGTAACGAATAATTCCTGTTCCGTTTTTTCTTCGTCTTTGGCATATTCCAAAACATCTTTAAGTGCCTGCCATTCAGTATTAGAATATTTAGGCTTGCGTGTTTTTTCTTCATCTTCGGCATAGTCAAGAACACAGTCAAGTCTGTTCATTACCTTCCATAATTTCGTTACTGCCACTTGTCATCATCTCTATCGGGTTTGATGTAGCACTCATACAAATCTTTTTTGAGCTTTTCAACACTTTCAATCGTCTTATCAAGTTTAGGAACATCAATAAAATTGAGTGCATTTGCCTTTGCAGAGATTTGGTGCAGACTGTTACTCATTGAAGAAAGATAACGCAAAGCATTATAGAATTCTTTTTCAGGCTTTGGCTTTGGAATAAAGCCAAGAACAAGCATACGAACAAGAGCCGAGTCGGTGATGCAACATTTCTTTGCCTTTTCCTTTAATACTTCGTTTTCCTCTTTGTTAAAACGAAATTGCCTTATGATGTTTCTCTGCATTTTTCTTCCTCCCTCTTTTTGTTTTCCTGTTTAGAAATTTTTTCAAGCTGTGCCTCGCTTTCTCTGTTGATTTGAACAAGGCACATAGTAACTATGCCTGCCATTCCACCGATAATAAAACCGATCATAAAAATCAATATTTTCATTTTACATTTTCCTTTCTTTAATTATTGTTCTTGACGGCGTATCAATATTTTGATATAATTTGAGTATAATAATAACGGAGGTGAGTTTGATGCCAACAATAAGACCAAGCGCAGATTTAAGAAACAGCTACAATGAAATTTCGCAGTTCTGCCACGAATATGCAGAGCCTGTATTCATAACAAAGAACGGCAAAGGCGATCTCGCAGTTCTGAGTATTGAAGCATACGAAAAACTCTGTGGCAAATTTGAATTGTATAGTTTATTGAATGAAGGATTGCAGGCAGAAAAAGCAGGCAACACAAAACCCTTTGATGATGTTATAAGTGATTTGAGAAAGGGATTGTATGCCTGATGTATAAAATTATTGTAACTGCTCCTGCACAAAAAGATTTACAAAATGCAGTTTCATATATTTCAAACGAACTAAAAAACAAACAGGCTGCATTCAATCTTATTGACCTTGTTGAAGAAACCGTTAAATCATTAACCGATATGCCTGAAAGATATGCAGTTGTTGATGATGAAATTCTTTCAAGAGAAGGCTTTAGATTCATACAAATTAAAAATTATCTTTTGTTTTATGTTGTTCGTAAAGAAAATCAAACCGTAGTTATTCAGCGTTTCCTTTATGCAAGAAGAGATTGGATGAATATTCTCAAACCGGATATCTCCACAGAAATTAAGAATTAAGTTTAATAATCTGCATTAATAAGCCTACATTTTATTGTGTAGGCTTATTTTTTATATACTCATTTGAAGAGGGTTTTAGGGATTTATCCCTAACCGGCATTTACTGTTTAAAATTACAAATGTAATTACAAACAGTCTGCTGGTTAAGACAATGCAACGGTATTGAGCTTTGCCATTTTAACCACCCGAAAATGATTTTTACTCGGCAATTTTACCGTTCCATATCATCTTTTGGCTTGCGGTTTTCATTGGTAATTGCAATCTCTTTAATTACCTTATCGTCCTCCTTAACCTTTGTTATTTTCGGCTTGTTATTAGGCTCAACGAGCAGGGCATAAACTTTCTTTTTTGACATTTTTGTCATTCCTCCAATCGTATTTGAAAGGCATTAAGATGCCTTTTTTGATAAGCAAAAAGTCATTGACATCCTTGCCGTACTTAACGGGTTTATCAATGACTTTTATATTTTTAGGTAGGATAACTTGCAGGGCTTTTGTTGCCATTCTGCCTGTATAATCGTTATCCAAATGCAGTTTTAATGTGTTTATATTTGGGTTTTCTTTGAAATAATTTACAAGTGCAATAGGTACTGTGCTTTCCTCAATTTGCTCTTTCGGTTGGTACACTCCTGAAAGAGAAATAAGGTTGTATTCCTGCCAATTATGACCTTTCATTTTAAGCAAAGTTGCAAATGATAAGGCGTCTATTGCACATTCAAACAGGTGCAGCTCGTTACTGTTTTTGTTTACACCGAGCCGAAAAGAATACTCCTTTGTACTACCGGAGCAATCACCCATGTACCTGTTTTTGTTAAGGCTACGGTATGCAGCATACTTAGCCTGCCCTGATGAATCATAGCCTACAAAGATTGCATTTTGGAATACTTTATCTGTCTTTTCACTCTTATACAATCCCTCATATATCAGGTTGTTTTTGATGCAATATTCAACTATTTCTTCATCAATTCCTCTGTCCTTCTGCAAGTACAAAGCAAGACGGCTATTATCTGTTGCCTTTTCAGGCAAGATAAGTTTCTTGGCTTTTGGTACAGCCAAAGGCTTTGAATAGATAGGCGGTTGAATAGCAGTTTTGTTCAGCAACAGACTTACTGCATCAACAAATTTCATACCTCTTACCTTGATTAAAAAATCAAGAGCAGACTTGCCACCTATTCTTCTGCTCCACCAACACCACATACCGTTTGATATTTTCAAACTGTCGTGTTCTCTTGTTGAGTACATTCGCTCGTTAAGTTTTACAAGCTCATCAGGCTCATAATTTTCAAGATAGGTCAGCAAGTCTATATTCCTTATTTTGTCAATAATTTCTCTGCTGTAATATGGCATAACTACCTGCACTCTCTTTCTTTTTCGGCTCGTAATTTAAGATATTCAATCTGCTTATCAATAGCAAAATCATTACTTAATCGCAAGGTATCGAGAACAGAGTCATCATATTCAAGCCATTCCTGATAGAGATAATCAAGAGGATTTTTAAGAGAAAGCAACGCCTTTGCCTGTTCATTTGTTAGTGGGTTATTACACTGAATATCAAAATCAAAGCTCTGTAAAATGTCCTCTTTGTATATAAGTTCATAGGCACATTCAATAATCTCTGATGACGATTTTGTTTTAAATTCGGCAATAAATTCGTCGAGTTCAGCTTGCATTTTATCACAGACTTTTTGATTTAACATTTCATTTTTTGTCATTCAAAACACCTCCTTAAATAGAAAAAACCGATTGATTTTCAAATGAAAACCAACCGGCTTTAAATATTAATTATTCAAATTCATATTGTTTATAAATATATCTTTGCATCTCAAAAAGTTCTGAAAAATGCAAATTATTTGACTGAATATTGTTGACAAAGTTCATATATTTTTTTACCATTGGATTCAATATAACATCAATATTTTTATTGTTACCCATATAATATCTATAGTTAGAATCAAAATAATCAAACACATTTTCTATTCTTAAACTGATCGGTGGATGATTTTTACTTGTTGATTCTGAATGATATAGATCGCCTAATTTGATACAATTCATAGCAAAATATATACTGGTTGATAGAAAAAAAGATGATTTACTTTCCATCGTTATTATTGCTCCAAGTAAATCAGCATCATATTCTTCCTGCCATTCAAAAGAGTATTTTTCAACTTCTATATTATCATTTAATAGTCCTTTAGATAAGTTCCTGTCATTGTTAAGATGCCCTAATACTAAATGAGAATATTCATGAGCAGCAATCCATAAATATGTTGATTCTTCAAATTGAGAAAAGAAAGATAAATAATTATTATTTACAAATAAATTCTCAAACTCAAATGTATTTTCGTAAATTTTTTCAATCGATAATAAATCATCAAAATTTTCAATTTCGCACCAGTCTAAAGGTATAGCATTATAAGCATCAGACTCAAAATAGAAACAATACATAACATCTATAAAATTTCTTGTGAGCAAGTCAAGATATTTATCATTTAACAAATCATTACTTGCCAGCCAATGTGTTTTTGTATATATCTCAATCAATTTATCTGTAAGCATTAATAAATCATCATTAAAAACTATTACAGGTTCATCATCTGTTCTTATAAAAGCATTATAACCTTTTAATGAAGCTGTGCCATACATAGGGACAGGCTTAATTTCAATATTTTTACCATTGTAAGAAATTGTTTCATTATTTATAGTTTCATCAAGAATATTAAAGGAATCAACAATAATATTATAAAAATGAGAATTTTGATAATTCGTAGGCATTCTATCAGATGTTTTTTGCAATTCTTGAATTAAATAATCATAATTTATAAAAGTGTCTTTATTTCCATGTTTATTTTTAATATTTATATATGTTTGCAAGTCTCTTCTATTATCTGATACGCTCTTACCTGATATTTGAATAGCAGTTAAAAGTTCTTTTGCATTCATTATTTTTCCTCTATGCTTAATAATTTTTCAGCAACAGCATCAATAATTTTGTCTTTTTGCTTTTTAGTCAATTTAAATGGAACAACAAATTCAGCCTTTTTATCTCCAAGTACAGCTATAATCCTTGTTTCTGTTGTATTAGCAAAACCAATCTTAGAAACAATTGCATTTAATGATAATTTGAGCATATCATAAGCTGTACTGTAACCTATATTTTTTAATAATTCAAATATAATAGTTATTACATCTGGAGGAATTGACAGTCCCTTTTGATTTATTATACGGAATTGACAGTCATTAGATAATTTATTAAGATCTTCAATTGTTTCTAAATCGAAACCATCATACATTATACTGATTTTGCAATTCATTTCATGTTACCTTACAGAATATATTTTTCTATATAATACCATATTATCTGAACTTTTTCTACTGTAATTAACAATATATTTATCTGCACATAGCCATTTCTCTTTTAGGCTTAGACTGTTTTATCTCACTCTCATCAGGCTCCTCATCACAGAATTCATTGTCCCTTTTATCAACATTAAGCAGGGCGTTTAGTTCATTAAGACGAGCCTGTTTTTCTTGCAGTTCCTCCTCACGAGAGAACGGCGCCTTGAGGCTTTCTTTTGCTATTTCAAGCTGTTTTTCTGTTTCGGCAAGGTTCTTTTCAGCCTTTTCCAAATCACCTGCTAAATGGTCAATACAGTTGTCTATACGGGTTATGTTACCAAGTGCGTCTGTACCGAGATTTATCGTGTGCGTCATTGCTCCACGAATGGCAAGAATATACTCTAAACGAAAACCTCTTGAAATATACATTTCCATCGTAAAGCCTCTGTAACTGCCCACAGACAATGTTTCCGTTGAGTTCTTAAAAGACTTCATAATGCGGATAATTGCCTCGCCTGCGGCTTTCTTTTCGATGTAATGCTCACCGTTAATATCCATACCGTTAAAGTAATCGGCAGATGCTTTAAGGGTTTTATTTGCAGTTTCAATATCAACTTTAAGAGCCTTTATTTGAGAGTTGTATCTTGCAATACCCTGTGGGTATTCTCTTGTAACCTTATCCTCAAGATCAAATCTTTCGGAGTAGTAATTGCTTTGAAGCATTTTAAGATTTTGCACCTGCATATCCAAATCCATTTTTTCTTTGATGTGGGGATTGCCGGTTGCAAGCATCTTAATTTCAGCATAGGAAAGAGCCGCCTCGTCAACATCTTCAATGGAACGAACAGGGGTTTTGCTTGTCATTACCTGACCGACAAACTTCTGCTTTGTTTCCACGAGCTGATACAGATATGCATCAAAGGTATTCTCGGTTACATATCGGTACAGATGAACGGTATCGTTTTCGTTACCCTGCCTAACCGTTCTTCCTGCCCTCTGTTCAAGGTCGGAAGGACGCCAAGGGCAATCAATATCATGTGAGGCAATTATCTTATCCTGCACATTAGTACCTGCACCCATTTTCTGCGTTGAGCCGAGCAAAACACGAACTTTACCTGCACGAACTTTGGCGAATAAATCTGCCTTTTGCTTATCGTTGTTAGCCTCGTGAATGAAAGCTATTTCTTCGGCAGGTATACCTTTTGCAATCAGCTTATTGCGAATATCAACATAGATATTTTTGAATGTTTCGGGCATATCCTCATTATCCGTTACCTCTGCATCTGTAACCTCAACCGAGCTTTTTGTTGTCGGTGTAGAAAGGTCGCAAAAGACAAGCTGAGTTGACTTTTTATCGGAATTTTCTGCCCAAATGTCATAAACATTTCTCACACATTCATTTACCTTACTTCCCTCAAAGTCGGGAAGTGTTGGGTTAATAAGCCTTTGGTCAAGTGCGAGCTTTCTGCCGTCATTTGTAATATTTAGCATATTATCTACATACGGCTTAACATCTCCTGCCCTTATCTTTTCGGCTCGTTCTCCGAGTTGTTCAACCATTTTAACCTGAAACTCTGATGGCTTAACGGAAATGTTGTGATGCTCAACATTCGGTACGGGAAGTTTGAGCATATCCGAGGTCTGTATATCCGCACACTCCTTGAACATTGACATAAGCTCAGGCAGGTTGTTAAACCTTGCAAAACGGACTTTTGAACGGTATCCCGTTCCCTCCGGCGTAAGCTCAATAGTAGTTACTGTTTCGCCGTATTGAGCCGCCCAACTGTCAAAATTGATATAACCGTACTCTCTCAATAAATCGTACTGCAAGTATCGTTGCATTGTGTAAAGTTCAACCATTGAATTGCTTATCGGTGTACCCGTAGCAAAGGTTATACCCTTGCTGTCTGTAAGCTCGTCAAGGTATTGGCACTTCATAAACATATCACTTGACTTGTTTGCCTCAACCTGTGATATACCGCCTACATTTCGCATTTTTGAATACACAAAAAGGTTTTTGTAGTAGTGTGCCTCATCAACGAAAAGGCGGTCAACACCGAGTTCTTCAAAGGTCACTACATCGTCCTTGTCGCTTTGGTCATTGAGCTTTTTAAGCTTAGTCTCAAGCCTTGTTTTCGTAGCCTCCAACTGCTTGACGGAAAACCTTTCGCCGTTGCTTGCCTTTAATTCGGAAATACCTTCAATAATTTCATCAATTTGTTTTTGCAGAGTAAACATCTGTCTGCCTATGCTCACAGGTATCTTTTCAAACTGCGAATGACCGATTATGATTGCGTCATAATCTCCCGTTGCAATCCTGCCGCAAAACTTCTTTCTGTTCTTTGTTTCAAAGTCTTTTTTAGTTGTGGCAAGTATCTTTGCAGAAGGATAAAGCGTTAAAAATTCACTTGCCCATTGTGATACAAGATGATTAGGTACAACAAATAAAGACTTGGAGCATAAACCAAGTCTTTTACTTTCCATAGCTGTTGCAGCCATAGTGTATGTTTTACCTGCACCTACGCAATGAGCAAGGAGTGTATTGCCTCCGTAAAGTCCTCTTGCAACTGCGTCCTGCTGATGCTTTCTCAAAGTTATTTCCGGATTCATGCCCTCAAAAACTATATGACTTCCGTTATACTCACGAGGACGAATACTGTTAAACTTTTCGTTGTAGAGCTTGCAGAGATATTCACGCCGTTCGGGGTCTTTCCATATCCAATCTTTGAAAGCCTGCTTGATAAGCTCTTGTTTAGATTGTGCTATGGCAGTTTCTTTTTTGTTGAGTATTGCAACTCTTTTTCCGTTCTCGTCCTCCTCATAATCAAAGACACGAACATTACGAAGATTAAGCGTTGCCTCAAGAATATGAAAAGCGTTTTTTCTGCTTGTGCCGTATTTTTGAGTGACGGTAAGATTTGTGTTGTCAGCCGCCTTGTGTTCTATATTCCATACATTAGCAAGTTCATTGTAATGCACTTTAATTGCTCCTCTTGCATAATAAGATGTATTAAAGGTTTCATACATAAACTTGTTAATGATTTCAATAGGCAACCAAGTAACACCGAGATGTACTTCAATTTCGGTTGCTTTTAAGTCAACAGGCTGTACCTTTTCGAGAGCATCAACATTAACCGCAAATCTATCGTCATTTTCGGCTATCTCTCTTGCCTGACGGAGCTTTCTGCGAACATTACCCGACAGGTATTCATCAGCAGGTAAATATTTTGGTACACCCTTGTTGTTTTCGTCATAATTGGGGTTAAGGAAGATTACGCCGTTCAAATCAGCGAATATCTCCTCCTCGCTCTTGCCTGTGATCTGACATATAAAGGGCATATCAATTTTTGCTTTTTCGCCTATTGAGATACCGTAAGCCTCAATGGAGGTATCTGCGTGGGTTTTAGCAATATGCGGTTGAATGGTTCGTTTTGTGAATATATCCGCCTTGCGTTCAAATTCGTCATTCTTGAATACTTCAAGAGAACAGATAAGGAAATATGAGCTGTCATCGGAAAAGGCGGTTGAGTTACCTCTACTGTTGATATATCCGTACTTTTTAACGAATTTATCATATATTTCGTTAAGTCTTTGTTGCTCTTTTTCAATATCATAGTCGGGGTAATCATTGGTCTGCATTTCAAGAAGATTTTTAACACAGTCCCTTATTTCAATCATACTCTTAATTCTGTTCTTACCTGTTTCGGAGGTTTCTACCTCTCGCATAACAGAGTTTTCTCGGTAATAGATAGTGCCGTCCACAACAGTATAAGAATAGTTGCGAACATTCTGGTCGGCAGGGATAAAGTTCACCTTGTTTTCCTCAACATCTTCAATAGTGTATTCCGTGATTTCGCCATTTATGTTTTGTACGGCAATATCTAGCTGTTCCTCAAGAGTTCTGTCCTCATAGGCTTTACAGGCACTTTCAGGCTTAAATCTTCCTGATTGCATAACCATTTCGCCGAGTACCATATCGGGATGCTCAACAAAATACTTATTCATTCGTATTCCGTTAGCATCTTCATCAAGAAATAACCAATCAGGTTCAATATCAACAACTCTGTCACGCTTTTGAAGTATGAGAATATCCGATGTTACCTCTGTACCTGCGTTGCATTTAAAGGTGTTGTCAGGAAGTCTTATTGCACCGAGAAGCTCTGCTCTCTGTGCAATATATCTACGCACGTCGGAGCTTTCTTTGTCCATAGTACCTTTGGAGGTTACAAGACACATAACTCCACCCGGTCTTAATTTATCGAGGGACTTGGCAAAGAAATAATCGTGGATAAGGAAATGGTACTTATCGTACTTTTTATCGGCAAGTGAAAAATCTCCGAAAGGCACATTGCCCACAACTGCATCAAAGAAACTTTCAGGAAGTTCAGCCTTTTCAAAAGGAGCCGTCATAATAGATGACTTTTGATAAAGCTGCTGTGCGATACCTGCCGAGATATTGTCAATCTCAACACCGTATATCTTACTGTCCTGCATATTTTGAGGGAGCATACCGATAAAATTACCGATTGCACAACACGGCTCAAGGATATTACCCTGCTTAAAGCCTAATTTATCAAGTGCTTTGTAGATAGCAGATATAACAGGTTGTGGGGTATAAAAGGCTGTCAGCGTACTTCTTCTTGCCGCCTCATATTCGGTAGGGGAAAGGGCAGTATATAATTCCTGGAATTCGTCTGCCCACGCATCGTTGTTTTCGTCAAATGCCTCTGAAATACCGCCCCAACCGACATAGCCTGATAAAATTTCTTGTTCTTCAGGTGTTGCAAAGCGATTGTCAAATTCGCACTCTTTAAGAACTCGGATAGCCTCCATATTTCTACGAAAACGCTCTTTTTTACCAACTGTTTCAATTTCTTTTTCGGCAAAGTTATAATTGTGTCTGTCGGCAATCGGTATCTCAGGGTGCAAATCAAAGGTATATGCGTTTGCTTTCGGCGGTGCTTGAAATGTAGGCTCTATACTAATGTTTTGCTCCTCTTTTTCATTTTCGTCTTCGGAATAATCGGGAGCATACCAAATTGTTTTCCTTTCATCATTTCCAAGAGAAGATACTGTAATTTTATATCCCTTATCTGCCAAATATTTCATATACTTATCAAGCGAATGTTTAGGAAAACCGCACATTGCAATGCGTTTGCCTGTATTTTCATTTATGTGTCGGCTTGTTAGAACGAGGTCAAGCTCATTAGCGAATTTTACTGCGTCCTGTTCAAAGGCTTCATAAAAATCGCCCTGCTGATAGAAAACAATAGCCTGTGGGTTTTCTGCCTTGATTTCACGGTATTCGGTAAGCCATTCAGGTAAGACAGTTTTATTTTCGGCAGTCTTACTGAATTTGCTTGTAAATGTATGCGGTGGCTTTTGCTCTGCCTTTTCAGGCACCCTATACGGAGCATAAGTACCGTTTTTGAAAGCTACAAAATCATCATATTCCTGTTTACGATACTTATAGCCGTTGTAATCCTCGCCCATCAAAGCCATTGCATCAGACATCATTTTTTCAATGTTGTCAAGCTCCTGCGGATTATCGAGCTTGTCACGAACTACATAGCTTATATTGTATGTTTCGGTTTCCTTTGGGTACGGTTTAGCATATTCATCAGGCAGGTCATTGAAAAAGCTCTCGACTGAATATGATATATCTCTTTTGTATATGTTCTGCAATTCGTCAAAGTCGCTGTCATAAAAGAAACGGTTGTTTTTAATCATATCATCAATATGCTTTTCAACCTGATTCCATTTTAAGACTACCTTTGCATACGGCTCCATTATATTGCCGTGACTTATTGTTAAACCTTTTGGAGAGCTATCTAGATTGTCGTTGCCCGAATAAGAGCCGCTTAAGCCGTAATAATCCTTGATGAATTTTACCCTTTCCGATTTATCATTACTATTAGCAAAGCCCGTATATATTCTAAATCTGCTTTCGGCACTACTTTTTCCTCTGCGAAGGAAATTATCAATTTCATCGTTCGAGATAAAATATTGCCTGTTAGGGTTAAAATCATCAGCCGTTTTGAAATTGGTAGGCTCAATTTGCATACCCTTGAATATTTCATATACATAAGGCACGGAATATTCATAATTATATTTATACAGATTAATCATTCCGTTTTCATAAGCCTTTGCAAATTTTGAGTATTCTCTAAATAATGCAACACTATTATTACCGTCCGACAAATACTCTTTTAGAGCAGCAACTTCATCAGGATAACCGAGAACATTGTCAACAATCTTTTTACCTCTCGGTAAATATTCAGAGCTTTCTTCATCGTCCATATCACGAACAAAAGAAATGATACGGTCGGATACAATTGATAATTCTCTATCATCAATCATATCAAGTTTTTCCTGTGGAATATATCTGCCCATATCAAGCAGTTCACGAATACGCTTTGCAACCTGTTCCCAAGTTAAATGGGTAGCAGAAGGCTTTTGAGCAGTAGTGCCTTTTGCGACATTAAAGCCGTTTTCGTTATACCAAACTGATACCTGTTCGTTATTGAAATAAAAGCCTGCGCCGTTAGTTTTATAATGCTTTTTAAGAAATTCAGTATTGTACTCTGTACCTCTGTCACGACGAAAGAACATCGCAATATCAATTGTACTGTTTGTGTCATTAGCACCGATACAAAGAGCTTCATCAATAATCTGCTGTGATACACCGAAGTCAGTAAATAAAGATACCTGATTGCTTTCGTCAACATATTGTTCTTCGGGTATATCGGCAACATAGTCAAATAAACCGATTTGTGCAGATTGTTCTTGTTCCTGTTCCTTTTTTTCTTTCGGCAGGTATTTTCCGCTATTAATCAACTGACCGATAAGCTCTGCAACAACTCCCCAAGAAAAACCGGACTCCTTTGTGCGAGATTTGTAAGTTCCCTCATACATAAGAAGTCCGTCCTTTTCTGCTTTTAAGCCGACTATTGTATTGTTGATGTTGTATTCTGTAAAACGCCCACCGTAAAGAGTTTGAGTATATGGTATTCTTTCGCTCACGCTCAATTTCTTGAATTTTTCCACAATAAACGATTTTTTATGAACTAAATCATCATCGGAATTTTCAAGCACACCCATAATCAAATCATTATCCAAAAACGGTGGCAACTCATCAGTTACAGAGTGTAAATTACCTCGTTCATCACGATTTCCTGCACTCTCTGTTTCAGGTTGTTCATTCCATGCACCCAAGCCATTTGGTCGGTTGCTTTCAGCTCCTCGGTCAAGCCCTCCTGAGCTGACATTTTCTTCATCAATGATTCCTCCATTGATTTCGCTCTCTCGTCCACTTCTTGCAGATGGCTGTCGAGTTTGCCCGTTGTCAACAGGTTGTAATAAAGCAGACGATACTCCTCCTTGAGAAACTTTTTCCTCATCTGACCATATCTGCTCAATGTCAAATTCTTCTGTGCCGGAAGTACCAAGTTCGGTATCTGCACTTCGCCCTGTTTTCTGTAAGTGATTTGTGTCATTTGAAACACTCCTTTCAATATTTTTGTTTTCGGCTTTAGTATATTCCGCCTTTTCGGATTTTGCAATTATGCGATTTGATTTTTCCAATGACAGTACGGTTTTTGACACTTCATTAAGTGCAATTTCCGTAATATCACTTGTAGCGTATCCGAGAGCATTAAGAGTTTCGGTAGTGTTGAAATTAACTACGCCCTCAAAATCTTCACGGCTGAAATACTCGTTTGCATTTATTCCAAGTCTTGTAAGCACCATAAAGGCAACGCTGTTTTTGATTGCTCTGCGATATATTGTTGAAATACTGTCATCGTCGAGTTCTTCAAGAAAACTGTCATTCTTAATATTCGGCAGATCTGCGATATAGTCAACGGTATTGTCCTCAACTGCGTTATCTGCGGCTGACATTACTGCGTCAACAATATCGTTTTTATTGCTTAAAGTACCAAAGGTATTTTCAAGTGTTTCAATAACATCATTCTCATACTCGTCCTTATATTTCCATATAGGGACAGGGCGGGATAATTCATTTTCGTTAGTATCGGAAATATCAAAGTAGTGTTTTATTTTCGTTCTTTCAACATCTGCGAATACTGCAATACCTTTTGCGTTTCGGTTTATTTTACGGTTAAACCTCTTGTTCCACTTTTCAAATTCAAGAACTGCCGTTGCGTCAGGTCTTTGAAGGAAAATAAGGAGTTGTTCATCAAAACGCAAGCGGTAATTATAGCAGGCAGAAGAAAGAAATTCACACCAATTTTGAGGGGAGCGAATTACATCGGCACACCCATCACTGTATGCCTTTGTAATCAGCTCAAATTTATTAGGCATTATTTAATCAACTCCTATCTCTCTATTTCTCTTGGTTGCTTTTCTCTTGCAAAAGGCAAGTCAATGTTATACACCTTATTGATTTCATCACCGAGCCGCCTTGTTACTCTTGTGATGTCGGCTCTCGTTGCCTTACCAAAGTAGATTTTGTTTTGCAGATTTTCAATCTGTGTTTCACTTACACCGTCTTTGAAAACACGGTAAAGATAGTGATTAGTGCCATCGTGATGTACTGCATCACATCTTAAATCTCCTCTTTTATCCACATACCATTCAGCCATATCGCTATTGGTGTATAAGCAATCTTTAAGATTGCCGGAGTCAATCATTTTGTAGCCGTTTGCTCGACCGTTCCATAATCCCAAATCTCCGATTATAAGGATAGGCTGTGAGAGTTGCCTGTTGAGATTAACTCTTTCATCGTCAAGATAATCGGCGTTAACTTCGTACATCTTTTCTATAAGCTCATTCTCACTTAATTCAGGATACTCGCTTAGCAAGTCATCTTTCCAATCGTCAAAATTGAGATTGATGTCAGTCCAAAGAACATATCTGTCTTTTGTCATTTTAACTCCACCTATCTTTCAAATTCAAGTGTACGCACTTCCTATTTTTAGTAACACCATCAATAGCTTTGCTCATTTTCTCCACCTCCGAGATAAGAGTAGAGAGTACCTGCCTTAACCTGCTTTTGCAGTTCGGTTATAACCGACATTTCAGGTATTGTTATGCCGTTAATTTCAAGGATATTTTCAAGGGTAAGTTTCTGCAAGTCCTTTTCGGTTTTGCAACCGTAGTTATAGAGCTTATTCAGTACTCTCATTCTCTGCTGAAAAATTGTTCTTTTCTCGCTCATCTTTTGCCTCCTTAATTTCTTTTAGAAGTTTTTTAGTGCAAAAGCCACAGAAGTTAATACTCCTGTCCCTGTAATTGCACTTTGAACAGTCATATTGATTTTCTTTCATCTTTCAATATCCCGTTCTTTGTTTTTATCACGACCATAAAAGTGTTCATATTGCTTTATTTCGTCTTGACACCTTTTATTCAAATCCTTTTGAGCTGCAAGCAAGTCGGTGTGATAGTGTCCCCAAAAATAACTGTCATTTTCCTTGCTGTATTCCCAAGTAACGAACATATCAGGGTGTTTTGAATGAACGCCAAGTACAAACTCGTTTTCACCGATATGGACACAATTGGTAATGATGTATCCTGCATTAGTGCGAATATCCATTATCTAACCTCCTTTTCTTCTCGTTTAATCTGTTTTTGAATTTCGGCAAGGTCTGTTTTTGCCCATTCGGGCAATGTTGCTTTATCGACAACACCTTCCACATCATAGCGGCGGATATAGCAATGCTTTTTGCTTGCAAAAGAATAGCCGAAAACCTTTGTTCCTCTTGCGTTAGGCTTTGCTCCGTTACCACCTGTTACATAGAAAAGTTGATTTTCTGCGTTTTGATACTCTCTGCGTAGATGTTCAATTTTTTCAACAACTACTTTGCCTGTTAAATCATCGTAAATATCAACAGGAGAATACATATCAGGTGTTAAAATGCCGATTTTTGTTTTTTGTGTTTGTTTGCATAGTTCTACCTGTTCTTTTGCTCTGTCACAGAACAAGGTCATAATATCAAGATAATCATTGCTTGCTCTGCAATCATTTATCCTTTCAAAGATTTCATTGCTTTCGTAATAGCCGCAAATATATTTGTATTCGGCATTTTTGTTTTCGCCTACAACAACCTCTTTTTCTCCAACATAAAATGACTGAATAATCTCGTAATCATTAATGATTCTTTTGGTTTCGTTCATATAAAATCACTCTTTTCAGTTAAGACTCATTTAACTATATTTGCTTTTTTATAAAACAGGGCAGCCAAAACTTGACTGCCCATTGAATACCGAATTTAGTCTTTACTTTTTCTTTTTATCTGCATAATCACAATTGCAACAATAATTGCAACAACAATAACAATGCCGATAATAGCCTTTGGCTCCATTACTTTTCCTCCTTATTGTTCTTTTTCTTTTTGAGAAGATAATAAGCAAGCGATACTGCTCCAAGTGCAGATACGCTCATAACAGAAGCTAATGCCTTTTTGTTCCTTTCGTCTCCTGTCTTTGGATTTTCAAGTTCAGGGACTTTAACCGTTACGGTCTGTCCGTCATCATTAATGTCAGCGTGAGCAATTAACTCAACACCGTCACGATACAATGTCTCAAAGACCACAAGTTCGGTATCCTTTTTAATTGCTGAACCGTCAAAAGTAAAGGTAACTTCTACTTTGCCGTTTGCCTTATCGGGTACAAACTTAACTGTTGAAGTGATTTCTTTGCCTTTAACTTTGAACGGTTTGCCTGTGGATTTATCCATAAGAACGCCTGTGATTTCATATTCCTTGCCGGGTGTTAGGTTTTCATATAATACTGTATCGGTAATAGTCACATCACCTTTAGCCACAACTTTCTTTTTGCCGTTGATTTTAGCAGTTGTTTTGATTGATGGAATTTTAACTGTTACTGTTTGTCCTTCATCTTCAATATCTGTATGTGTTGCAATTTCCTTGCCGTCTTTATAAAGATACTCAAAGGCAACAATTTGTGTTTCGGTTTTAATGAATTTGCTGTCAAAAGTGAAAAGCACATCGACCGTACCGCTTGGCTGTTCGGGCGTAAACTTAACTTCGGAAGTAATCTCCTTTCCGTCAACTTCAAGTGTTTTGCCTGTGGCTTTATTCATCAATACACCTTTAAGTACATATTCCTTGCCGGGAACGAGATGCTTATACTCAACTGAATCGGTAAGCGTAAATACTTCTGTAGCGTTAACTTCCTTGTTTCCGTCTATCGTTGCAGTAGTCTTAAGCTCAGGAATCTTATCGTTTATAGGTGTAAGCTCAATCATCTGTTCGTGTGTACTAATAGTAACCTTGAAAATATCCTCATTGTCGAGATATCCTTCAGCCGGTTTTAACTCCTTGATGATATACTCGCCATAAGGAACATTAGTAAAGGTAAAGATACCATTGTCATCGGTAACTGCAGTTAAGATTGCGTTGTCTTTTGCAAATTCGGTAGTGTCTGATTTAAACAAACCAAAGGTTGCACCCTTAATTGTTTCTTGGGTTTCTCTATCGACTTTTAAGCCTTTAACAGAACCATAAATGAGATTGTTTTCGATAGCTTTATCGTTATTGACTTTAATATCAATAACCTTGACATCTTGACCTTGATATTTGGTATCGAACTCATATTTGGTGTCAGACAAGATATAGTGCTCATCGGTTGCGATTTCTTTTGCGTACCACTTAAAACCTACCGGTAAATCACAATCAAAAGATATATTTCCGTCTTTATCACAGTTTGCAAAGGTAATTAAAGCATCTTTTGGAATAATATCGCCGTTACTTGCTTTAATGTCCTCATTAGCATAAATACCGAATCTTACAGAAGTAATTTCACCGTTATTGCCGATACCGAATGTTTTGTCCTCTGCCATAATTTTTTTAAGTGAAACCGAAACCTTTTGCCTTTCGTTATACACCGAAAGGTCGGTTGAGGTAACGGAAACATTCTGTCCTGCATAGGTGAGTTCAGCATCATACTTGGCGGCATTATGAACATATCCGTTTGGTGCAGTCTTTTCAATAACTGTATATTTACCGAGATAAAGTTCTTTTGATTTAGCCAGGCCGTCATCATTGGTTGTGATAGTATCGACCAATGAGCCTTGATCGTATCTTACCGTACCGTCAAGTGTTGTAATATCCTCGGCGGCATATATTTCAAATACTGCACCTTTAAGATTGCCGACGCTGTATTTTGGAGTGTATATACCGTTGTTTTCTTCAACAGATGAAAAAATCTCGCCTGTTTTAGTGATATTGATTACACCTTTTTGTGCAACATCTCGTGCCTTAACCTTTACTACGGTAACGCCTGTATCGGTCGATGAATTTTCCTGTGTAATAGAGAACGGGACAGGCGTATCGTCAAGTACATATCCATACGGTGCTTGTACTTCTTTAAGAGTGTAATCACCATACGGTAACTTTTCAGGTGTGATTAAATATCCCTCTTTGTTGGTGTAAAAGGTATGAATTGATGTCACTTGAGGGTAGGTGTACTGCATTGTAATTCTATGGTTGTTGCTATCGTAGATTTCAAAAGCAGCACCTTCGTATGGGATTCGTTTACCCGTTTCCTTATCAAGTTTAACTACCTTGAGATACGACTCGAAATTTTTATTGTTGATAAGGAATTTGTATGTCTTGCCGTCTTTATTGATGAAGACATCGAAATCGGTGATAAGTTCTCGTCCTGCCCAGCCTTTGGTTTGATGAACTGTATATACTCCATACGGAAGTAATTTTGTACTTGCAAAGCCGTCTTCGTCACAAACAATAGTATCTCGTTCGTCTTTGTCGGCATTTACAAATGAGCCTGATGATTTAAGATAGATTTGAAACTCTGCACCTTTTTCGGGTGTTTCGATTTGGGTATCGCCGTTATCCGTATGTTTGATAATGCTTATTTTGCCTTTAATGACTTGTTCCATAACTGTCATATCGGGTGCTGTGTTATATTCAATATTGTAATCCCTTGGATCCGCACCGACTCTATACACCGTATCATTAAGCAAATATCCCTCACTCGGAGTAATTTCCTTTATCGTCCAATCTGTTCCGCAAACATAATAGTCGGTAGTAAAAGAACCGTTTTGATCTGTTGTATATTGAGCAACAAGTTCATCGCCTTTATACAAACCATAAACAGCACCACTGAGTTTAGCGTCACCTTGTGCGTGTCCTTTTTCGTAGTCTTGCTTTGTGACATTAACTCTGAATTTTTTGAGTATGTTATAGAAGCTGACCGATGATGTTTTACCGCTTGAAACAGTTATAGTTTGCGATTGATTAGGTACATATCTGTCAATGTTTTCTTCTGTAATCGTATATGTTCCCGGAACCAAATCGAAAATATCAATTTCGCCGTTTGCATTTGTTGTGACGGTTTTTGAAAACCCCTTAGCACCTGTGACAGTAAAGTTAATACCGGCTACAATACCGTCCTCCGAAGTCTTAACAAGTTTCATATCACCGAGTGGAGTAATCGAACCCGAAAATGCCATTGAAACAGGGTCATAATATGCCGAATAGATAAGTTTTTGATATGCTTCACTGCCATAGGGATAGTAAAGCAAAAGTTCATCGTCATCGCCTGTACCATCTTTGTAATATTCACCGTTAGCAAGTTTAAAGCTTGATGCAGTACAAGATTTATCAACATTAATTGTTAATGAATTTGAATTTTTGCTGTGGGTAATGCTCCAACCGCTTCCTTTTTTTGTGAATGCAGGATAATCGGAAAGCACCTTGTTTGTATCGGTAACGGTAAGGCTTTTCCCTGCAACGATTGTTCCGACATTGGTATTATTGAATGACGGCTTTTTATTTAGGTTGTCCATTCTGTCCTGTGCCTTGTCACACCACGCATTGTATCCGCTGTCGCTGAAATCCCAGCTTGTATCAGAACCGAAGATAGACCACACTTTTTTCTGACAGTAAGCCATATCCAGCCAATCTATCGAGTTGCCGTGTTCAAGGTAATATCCTGCAAATATCCATTTTGCAGCTTTAATTGCCGTGTCACTTGCCATAGCTTTTTTGCCTTTAAGATATGACGAACTCGGCGATGTTGTGCCATATTCAATACAGAAAAGCGGATAAGTTGTACCGCCTTTTTTCGTAGTATGAAGTTCGTGTCCGTAATGCTTTGAAACACTTACATCAAGTTTCTTCATACCCGATACTGCACCGAGGTTTTCCGTTGCCGCAAAAGCACTTAACGGAAACATCATCGTAACTGTTAATACCGACAAAAGAACCGCAACAATTCTTTTGCCTAAACTTTTGAATTTATCTTTCATAACTTTTCCTTTCTGCCTGTTTTTAGGCATAAAAAAAGAGAAGATTGTTACATCTTCTCAGCTTAAATTTATGATATTGTTTATTTGAAATTGCCTGTCCATTTACCGCAGTAACCGCAGCTCCAGCATTCATAGCCTTGTGGGCAGTTAGCAAAATATTCATCATCGGATATTTCTCCGCTTTCCCATTTATCTGCCCAAGATTTCATTACTGAATCAACATATGCTTTAACATCCGATTTGCTGTCAAACCATCTGCCCATATTGCCGCATTTCATTGAGTGATTATTGTTATTACTGCATTGGCTTGCTTTTTGGGTTGTTGGTTGTTTTGATGTAGTTGTCGGTTTTGTTGTGCTTTGTATTACCTTTTGAATTGCAGTTGTTTCTTTTCGTGAGGAAGTTTCAGCAGTTGTTGGCTCTGTTGTAGTAACCTCTGTACTACTTTGATTTTCTTTGACAATTTCACTATTGTTATTTTCTGTATTACCAACCGAAGAAGAAACAGCCAAGCTTTCATTAACTGTTGTCTTATTATCAACGTTATTGCTATTTCCACAACCTGCAATAAGCATTGCTGCAATCACAATCGTTGCTATTAAACCGGCTCTTTTCATAATTAATCGCTCCTTTCACTTTCATATTATTCCTGTGTAATTTTAAAAGCAATAGTGCGATTTTAATTAGTTCATAAGCATCATTCCTTTTAGTTTTGTATTGTTTATATATAAACTCTCTTATATAGAGATGTTTACTCTTTTCGGTAGGTTATTGAATTATTAGGGTTAGGGTGTGGGAAAGGGATAGAGAAAATTTGTAATTACATTACCTGCTTTCTCTATCCCTCATTCTTTGCAAATATTTACCGTAATGCTCCAAAGCCTTGCAAACATAATCCTGTCTTTTTTCGGCAGGAATGGACTTTGGAATATATTTCTCAACCGTCTTGTTTGGAATTATGATTTTTTCCTTTTGATTTGGTTTTTCCTCTTGCATAATTGATGTTATGACATCAGAACTTAATTTGCCCTCGTCAAAGAATTTACGCATTTTGATAGTTTGTGCGTGTGAGGGTGTGCAATCTTCCGTATCAATGGCATCTACCAAATCACGCTGATTATCTTCATCAAGATATGATATTTCTACGGCAGGTCTCATTTTAATTCTGCCCTCATCAACCATTTCAAGAAGTTCCGGCACAAGATAGGTAAGACGCACATATCTTCTCACCTGTGTTTGACTATCCCCATTTTCTTCGCCAACGATTTGAGCAGTTTCCTTATTTACTAACTTCCGTCCCTGTGGGTTGGAAGTTAAATCCGTTCGTTGTCCTTGATGTTTCATTGCATCAAGTTTCATCTTATATGCAAATGCTTTTTCACTTGGTAATATATCAGTTCTTTGAATATTACTATCTACCATTATAATAGTAGCGGCATCATCATCTAAATCCGATACCATACAACGAAGTGTTTTCTTTTCAGCACATTCGCTTGCTCTTTTTCTTCGGTGTCCTGATATGAGTTCATATCTTCCGTCTGCCTTTGGTCTTACAATGGCAGGAACGAGAACACCACGCTCGGAAACGCTTTCAATGAGTTTGAGCATATCTTCATCATCACGGACTCTGAATGGGTGGTTAGGAAAATCGTCAAGAAGCTCTAACGGAATATCCTGTATATTAGGTAAATATCCGTTATCTCTTTCGTTTTGAGATGTAAACAAATCATCTAAACTGTTCAGCGTAAAATCTGTGTTTCTCTCTTTGCTCAATTCCAAGCACCTCCTTTGTTAATTCTTCATAAGCCTGTGCTACTGTACTTTTTGGAGCGTAAGTATATATGCTTTTACCCTTTGAGCTTGTTTCAGCAGCCTTAATTGCAATGGGTATATTAGTATTAAATATTTTAACATTCTTACCATAAGCAAATTTAATAGCGTCCTGTGTGCTTTTAGCAAGATTTGTCCTGCCGTCAACGAGAGTAAAGAGAACTCCGTCAATTTTCAAATGAGGGTTAATTTGTCTTTTTACTTTTGCTATTGTCTGCACAAGCTGTTGCATACCCTTTGCAGAAAGGAATTGTGCCTGAACGGGAATAATTACACTATCTGCGGAGGAAAGGGCATTAACCGTTATCATACTGAGTGAGGGCATGCAATCAATAAGGATATAATCATACTTATCTTTAACTGTATTCAAATATCCTTTAAGTGCTACCTCTCTGCTCATAGCATTAACAAGGCTTAATTCAAGTGCAGACAATTCCAAATTTGCTGGAATTAAATCTACGCCCTCCGCATGATGAAGAACAACATCATCATGGGAACTGTTCTTGTCTTGAATAAAGTCCATAATCTTGTTTGCGAGTGTAATTGATAAATTGTCATTATCTTTCCACCCAAGACTTACTGTTAAATCTCCCTGTGGATCTGCATCAACAAGCAAAACTCTTTTACCTTTCATTGCTAATCCTACACCGAGATTTACTGTTGTGGTTGTCTTTCCAACACCACCTTTTTGATTGCATATCGCAATCGTTTTGCATTTTGACATCATTATATCCCCTTTCTATTTTTAAGCAAAAAATAAAGGCGTGCAGTTATATTTCTATAATTACACACCTAATAATTTAGAATATTTGATATATGTTATTTTTGAGGCAACTTAGCAGAAGATTCTTTACTTCAGATTTGCCTCAGTTTCTGCCCAAATTTCGCCTCAAAACGATACGAAAAGTTATGATCAATTATGATAATTGGGCAAATTTTGCCTCATTTCTATTTGACATGTAAAAACGGCTTAAAACCGTTGGTTTTAAGCCGTTTAAATCAAATTTTTTTGAAATTTTTGCAGAAGTCTTAGCCGTTGATTTGCTTTGCGATTTCCTCTGCGAAGTTTTCTTCTCTCTTCTCAAGGCCGTCGCCCTTCATCATTCTGATAAAGCCGTTAAGTTTAATCTCTGTGCCGAGCTCCTTAGCAACCGAAGCTACATAGCCCTTAACGTCGCCCTGGAAAAGGTCGCTTCTTACGAATTCCTGGTCAACAAGGCAGTTTTCTTTATAATACTTGCCCATCTTACCTGCAGCAATCTTTGCAAGAACTGCTTCAGGCTTAGAAGCCATCTTAGGATCTTCCTTCATCTGAGCTGCAAGAATAGTCTTTTCATGCTCAACAACCTCAGCAGGAACTGAAGCCTCGTCAAGATAAGCAGGGCTCATAGCAGCAATCTGCATAGCAACATTCTTACCCATAGCATCAAATTCAGCAGTAGCTGCCTTTGACTCATCAGCAACGTCGAAGCCAACCATAACGCCTACTGAGCCGCCGCCGTGAATATATGTTGAAACAATACCGTCCATTCTCTCAAAACGACGAACTTTCATATTTTCGCCGATTGAAAGGACAAGGTCATTAAGAGTTTCTGTAACTGTTCTGTCTGTGCCGTCGAACTTTTCTTCCTTAAGAGCCTCAACGTCAGCAGGGTTTGTTGCAAGGATAGTCTTTGCAACGCCTTCAACGAAGCTCATAAATTTCTCGTTCTTAGCAACGAAGTCTGTTTCTGAGTTTACTTCTACTACAACGCCCTTCTTAGCTTCAGCATCATAATAAGGAAGAACTACACCCTCAGCAGCAATTCTTGTTGCCTTCTTTGCAGCAGCTGCAAGACCTCTTTCACGAAGAAAGTCAACAGCCTTATCCATATCGCCATCAGCCTCAACAAGAGCCTTCTTACATTCCATCATACCAACGCCGGTCTTCTCACGAAGAGCCTTTACGTCCTGAGCTGTAAATGCCATTATATTATCCTCCTAAAAATAGTTATATGTTATATTAAATTATTCAGCAGCCTCTTCGCTTGCTTCTTCTGTAGCAGCTTCTTCTGCTGTGTCGTTACCGTCTCTACCCTCGATAACTGCGTTTGCAATAGCGCCTGCGATAAGCTTTACTGCACGGATAGCGTCATCATTACCAGGAATAACATAGTCGATTTCATCAGGGTCACAGTTTGTATCAACGATAGCTACGATTGGTAAACCAAGCTTCATAGCCTCTGATACAGCGATTCTTTCCTTACGTGGGTCAACAATGAACATTGCGTCAGGAATCTTCTTCATCTCTGTGATACCGCCAAGGTACTTCTCAAGCTTCTCGATTTCAAGCTCAAGACCAACAACTTCCTTCTTAGGAAGAAGGTCAAATGTGCCGTCCTCTCTCATAGCCTTAAGCTGAGCAAGACGAGCAACTCTGCCACGGATAGTCTTGAAGTTTGTAAGCATACCGCCAAGCCATCTTGCATTAACATATGGCATAGCGCAACGCTCAGCCTCTTCCTTAACTGACTCCTGAGCCTGCTTCTTTGTACCTACGAAAATGATTGAGCCGCCTTCTGCAGCGAGGTCACGAACGAACATATAAGCCTCATCAAGCTTCTTAACTGTTTTCTGAAGGTCGATGATGTAAATGCCGTTACGCTCTGTGAAGATGTATTCAGCCATTTTAGGGTTCCATCTTCTTGTCTGGTGTCCAAAGTGAACACCTGCTTCTAAAAGCTGTTTCATTGAAACTACGTTTGCCATTATTATTTCCTCCTTTAAGGTTAATTCCTCCACACCGAGTATGGCAAAAGCCCATAAAAATCACCTAAGGCTTAACTCGTGTGTGCGTATTCGCTTGTATTTCTACGAATGCTGGGATATTATAACAAAAAAGGCTTGAAAAATCAAGCCTTTTTTCAATATTATTTGGTTTTTACAGTCTTAATCTTTGACCATTTTCCATAGTAGGTTTTATTTCTTCCGTTACTCTTTACAGTAAATGATTTTTTCTGAAACCATTTTATAAATATTAGCCGTTGGCGGAGTTATTTGCACTGTCAAGTACGGTATCAATCGCAAGAACGACTGCGAGAGCGGTTATTTCGTCGGTATCATCTGAAATATCAAGCTCATACGTATCGCCCCAGCTCATCCATGCCTTATGGATTGAAACGATTTCCTCGTTGCCCGAAGTGATAACATAATCGTGGGAGAACAGGTCGCCGTCAACGTCCCAGCCCAAGCCGTCAACATAATACTTAGGTTTAAAAAGGGTAAGTTGCTTAACTATTTCCGCAACCTCCTCGCCGCCGACCTCAACGGTAAACTTAGGCATAAAGGTCAAAAGCTTTTGGCGGACAAAGGCGACCTCATTATTATTTATATCATATATATGCAGTTTCCTGCCGAGAGTTAAAATTTCCCCCTCAACAAAATATCTGTCATTGCCGTTTTCATCCTTAATTGAAAACTTAGCGCCGATTGAAAATACCTTTTGCTTAATATAAAGCTTCATATTTTTCTCCTATTTTATATATAGCTTCATAACCTGCGCCCTCGCCTTATCCTCTAAATCATCATCAAGAGGCTCAAGTGTGCAAGAGCCGTATTTATTTTTAACTGCCAAGGAAATAAGCAAATCTGCAAGTTGCGGATTTTTAGGCAAAACAGGACCGTGAGAATATGTGCCGAAAGTGTTTTTATACCTGACACCCTCTGTGCCGTCCTCGCCGTTATTGCCGTAGCCTTTAATCATTTTGCCGAGTGGCTCAACACCCTTGCCGAGATAAGTTCTGCCGCTGTGGTTTTCAAAGCCGACAACCTCTATTCCCTCTTTTGTTTTATAAGCAAAATTGCCTATCATACGTTCCTCTTTGCCCTCGGTATAAAAATCAAGAGCGCCGATATATTCAAGCATTTTGCCGTCATAAGTTTTATAATATTTGCCGAGCATTTGGTAGCCGCCGCAGATAGCAAGCATAACCTTGCCCGAATCAACAGCACGTTTAATTTCCTTATCCTTGCCCTTTTTCAAGTCCTCAAGCAAAACGTCCTGCTCAAAGTCCTGACCGCCGCCGATAAATAAAATATCGTAATCGTCGGCATTAAAGGATTTACCCATAGTAATTCTGTCAACCTGAGTAGAAATACCACGAAGTTCCATTCTTTTAGTAAGTGCAATAATATTACCTCTGTCGCCGTAGAGATTGAGCATATCGGGATAAAGGTGTGCAATTTTAATCATCATTCCCAAAAGTCCTTACCTCCAAGTCTTTTAGCGATTACCGGGCGCATAGCCATCATTGAGGTATAAGTCGGAACAATATAAACGTCCCTGCCTTGACTTGTTGCAATATCAACAAGTTTATTATAATCCTCATTTTCAATAATCTTAATTTCTCTGTTTCCTACGCCCTCATATTTAACACGAACTGCCATATCATAACAGCGCTTGCCCGTAACGTAAATTTCTTTAACATTAGCCTTTTCAAATATTCCGGCAAAATCGACGTCCCAAATCCAGCTTATATCTCTGCCGTCTGCGGCATTATCGTTAAGCGAAAGAATGAGAGTAAAATCATCATCGATATTTTTAAGGAAATTCATAGTTTGGCTGAAGCCTGCCGGATTTTTAACAAGAATAAGATTAACTGTATTATCGCCTGCTTTGAAATGTTCCATTCTGCCGAAAGCGCCGTTGAAATGTTCAATAGCGTCAATAACGGTTTTTTCATCGATGCCGAATGCGGTAAGAGCAGCGGCACAACCGATAGCATTATAAATATTATAAGCGCCGCCGATATTAACTCTGATTATATTTCTGTCGTCGTTGAGGTTTGCGACAACAACGGAGTGGTCGTTTTTCATTTCCTCTACGCTTTCAACCGCAAAATCGGGCTGAGGTCTTTTATAGCCGCAGTTAGGGCAAACAAAGCCGCCGAGGTGACCGTAGGTGTGATAAGTATAATCATACTCGTGCTTACAAAAGATGCAATACTTAGCGTCGCTGATTTCAGGTGCTTTTGCATTCTTATCAAAAGGAACATTAACACCGAAAGTAATAATTTTATTCGGGATTTCCTTTGACATTGAATAGGTAAGTGAGCAATCGGCATCAAGGCAAACTATAGCATTAGGTAAATTTTTAACAGATTCCTTAATAGCATTTAATGTATGGGTAACCTCGCCGTAGCGGTCAAGTTGGTCACGGAAAACGTTTGTCACAAGAATAACGTCGCAGTGAATATATCTTGAAACCTCTTTAAATGCGTTTTCGTCACATTCAATAATGGCATAATCCTTTTTGCATTTGCCCGTGATTGTTGAATTCATAATAAACGAAGCGGTAACGCCCGTGATAAGATTAGCGCCCGATTTATTGATAAAATACGACTTACCCGCCTTTTTAAGTCCCTCTTCAAGAATACGGCAGGACGTGGTTTTACCGTTAGTACCCGTAACTACAATAACCTTAGTATTTTCAGACAAATCCTTTAAAACATTTCTTTTGACTTTGAGTGCGACCTTGCCGGGCATAGAGGTTGCACCCCTGCCAAGCTTATGCAACACAAAGGTAACAATTCTGCAAACAAGACAGCTTAAAAAAACTCGCATTTCTCTCTTCCTTTTCTGTTTGATATCAAATCAATTTTAAACTAAAGGCGATATCAAGTCAATAACTATATCAATTTTTATTTTAATTAATATTATTTTATGATATACTTTATATTATGAGGTATAGCTATGGAATATTTAAGTTTTAGCAAGTATTTAAAAGATAAATTCGGTCAAAAGGTATATAAAATCAGCTTAGACGGCGGCTTCACCTGCCCAAACCGTGACGGAAAGACAGGCACACGAGGCTGTATTTTTTGTTCCAAAGGCGGAAGCGGAGATTTTGCCGAGAGCAGAGAAATGAGCATAACAGAGCAAATTGAAAGTGGCAAGAAAAAAGTAGAAAAGAAAATAAAAAGCGGCAAATATATTGCATATTTCCAAGCCTTTACAAACACGTATGCGCCTGTTGAAATACTCAGGCAAAAATATGAGGAAGCGATTAATCACCCTGACATTGTTGCGCTTTCAATTGCGACAAGACCGGATTGCTTAGGCGATGACGTGCTGAGACTTCTTGATGAAATGAACAAAATAAAACCCGTTTTCGTTGAATTAGGGTTACAAACCATTCACCAAAAAAGTGCAAAATACATAAGGCGAGGCTATGATTTAAGCGTTTATGATAAGGCAGTAAGGGATTTAAAGAAAATCGGTGTAAACGTTGTTGTTCACGTAATCTTAGGACTTCCAAATGAGAGCGAAAACGATATGCTTGAAACGGTTAAATACGTTTGCGAAAGCGGTGCGAACGGAATTAAATTACAGCTTTTGCACGTAATTGACGGCACCGACCTTGCAAAAGATTATGAAAAAGGGCTTTTCAAAACGCTTGAATTTGACGAATACGTAAATTTTATTGTAAAATGCGTTAAAATTATACCAAAGGATATTGTTATTCACAGGTTGACGGGTGACGGAGCAAAAAAAGATTTGATTGCACCGCTTTGGTCAGCGGATAAAAAGAGAGTTTTAAATGCGATTAACAAGGCGTTGAGGGAAAGTTAATCAAAAACGCTTGCCGATGTGGAATTTTATTTTGAAGTTAAATAGAAAAGAATACAACAAAAGACAGCCTAAAAAATCAGGCTGTCTTTTTTATTGCATCGTTAAACACAAATAAATCTTACTTGGTTTTTACGCTTTTTACCTTTGACCAAGATGAATATATCTTTTTACCGTTTACCGTTTTGTATGTGCGAACACGAACGTAATACTTTTTCTTAGACTTAAGCTTTTTAACGGTAGCCTTTGTTGTCTTTTGCTTAGTAACAGTAACGCTCTTATTGTTCTTTTTAAATTTTTTATCGCTAGAATACTGAATTTGGTATCCCTTAACACCACTTACTTTTGCCCAAGTAACGGTAAATTTCTTTTTGCCTTTACTGAGTTTTTTAATCGACGTCTTTTTAGGCTTAACCGTCTCAGTGTTCTTAGTTGTGCTCGGTTTTGTTGTAGGCTGAGTTGTTGAAGGAGTTGTTGCACTTTCGCTCGGCTTTGTTGCAGGTTCACTATCCTTAACCTCGTCCTGCTTTGTACCCTTAACCATAACGATTACACTTCTGTAAGCCGCATTATCGCCCAAAGGACCCGGATCAAAGAAGAAATCTGTTTCTTCAACAAACGAAGCTGAATAATATGTTTTAACCGTAAGTTTAACCATAGTATCCTTTTCAGGTCTTGTTACCTTACCTGTCTTTGCATCAATAATTTCGGGGTGATCGGATACCCAGCTTGAGCAAATTGAATAATAGCTGTAATCATCCGAATCTGCAGTATTTATCAAATCAAGATTGCGATTAACATCAGCTGCACTCTTGTTTTCGCCCTTAATATTTGCAAAGTTTACGGCATAAAGAGCAGCGCTGTCAAGTCTTTGAAGCCTTGTATACGTATGATAAGGAACTACTACTCTTACCTCGCTTTCCTTAGTCTTATCGCCGCAAGTTAAAGTAAGTGAAAGGTCGTAAACTGCGCCGTAAAAATCTTCGTCATAATTTGAAGAATCAACGCCGTTATAATAGATATTGCCGTTTTTAAAAATAACTGTATTATCATCGTCACCGTCAATATTTTTAACGGCGTTTAATTTAACCGTGATTTTTTCATCGGATTTTACATTTGAATTAATTTTTTCTTCAACTGTTTCAATAACGTTTGTATCTTGATAATCGGAGTCAACGTCAGAAACGTAACCGAAATCGCCGTCTGTATGAACGCCTGAAAATTCAGTCATCATCATTCCGTCGCCCGACTGAGCAAAAAGATAATCGTCTGCTTTATTAAGAAGTGAATCATAAAGCGAGTCAAGTTTAACGGTAATTACATAGTTATTATTTTTAAGAGATGTATCGGTAGCATTAAACGTCTTACTTACAGTAATAAATCCCTCTGCTTGAGCGGTATAACGGTATTGACCGTAAACAATCGTATAATATCCGTTTTCATCAGGCAAAATTTCGTCGCCGTAAGCGCCGCTTGAGCCGTTCTTCTTAAGTGTGATTTTTGCATTTTCGGGTGTAACGTCAAATTTAACCTTATATTCGGTATATTTAAGATTTACCGTTATACTAAGTGACTTTGTACCCTCTGCGACAGTAAATGTACCCGCTGCCGTTTGACTGCCACTTTGATAAGTTGCATAGTATTTATATTCGCCGGGGGCAAGCTCAAACTGTGAGTTTTCATAGCCGTATTCGTCCTCTATCGGAGAATATGTTTGACTGCCGTTTGCTGACGTTACTTTTAAGGTAGCGTAATCCGTTTTAGCTCCCGTTGCAAGTTTAACGGTAAAATCAACTGTTGCGCCCTCTTTTAATATAACATCAAGTTTAGTATTTTGAGTTAAAGTGATTTTTCTTACGTCACGAACATATCCCAAAGCCGAAACGGTAAGAGTGTATTCGGTATTAGCGCTGAGTGACGACGGATTTTGTTCAATATTACGACTGTCAAAAACACTGACTTTTGCGTTGTCAATAATCTCGCCTTTTTCATTCTTAGCAGTTACGTCAAGAGAATAAGTAGCAAGTTTTGTTTCAATATAAAGAACATAATCTCTTGTTCCTAAAACAGTTTTGCCGTCGGTTTTATCTAATATTTTAAGAGTAAGAGTAACAACCTTAGCACCTTCATTATATGACGGATGAGTGATTTTTGCAGAAGCGGAATAGCTGCTGTTTGTCACCTTTGCATAAGTATCATCGCTTGAACTCCAAGAGGAAGTATAAAGCTTTGATGACGTATCCTTTTTAAGAGAAACACTTGTTTTGGAAAGAGGGATAATATATCTGCCCTCATCATCCTTTTTAAGGCTGCCGTACGGGTCGATTGCCTTTGCGTATGTGCTGTTAAGGTATGCCTCAACCTCGCTTGAATTTTCAGCCATAGCAGGAAATGCGCTCATAAGTACAAGCATAAGCGACATAAAAACTGCCAAAGCCTTTGTAATTGATTTTTTCATCTTTTCTCCTTTCAATTTAGAGCATAAAAAAATGCACCGTTTAAAACAGTGCATAAAAATTGTATCGCAAAAAGCATACGGGCATAGTTATCCCTTATGTTAAATACTGCCGACTTCCAACCTAAAGCACTGCAAAAACCATATACACGGCAGGTATCCCGACTAATGCTTCAACCTTAAAATAAACCTTCTCACTCAAAAGAGCAATGGCCGCCTTTAGCGAATATTTCTCGTCAGCAAATACGGTAGAGGTTCGGACTGCTCCGGATTCGCACCGGATTCCCTTTTAATTTTATATTCAAAACAAATATAAAAACCTATGTATATCAGATTTGTTTTATTATATCTTGCAGTGCAGTATTTGTCAATATTTGTAAACGTAATAAAAGGCAACTCGATTTTTTATTGCGGTGCGCCGACACGGCAGCGCTACGTTTTTATTTAGTTACTTTTTGGGAATTTGCGTATATCTCATTCATTCTCTCATCAGGAAAATGATTATCAAGAAACTGCTCATAAACATTATTAGGTGCCTGACCTGCATCACGCTTATCCATTCTAAGTCCTGCCGTGGCAGAAACAAAGGAATCAAAAATAAAGAATACTATAAAAGTCCACATAATAACATTGCCGAGTTTAATCGGAATTTTTTCAATAACCTTTGACATTATAGGATAAATTGCCTTAATCCAAAGTATTCCCAAAAGCCCCCAAAAACAGGAATAAAGAAAACATACTCTGCCGTTGATATTAAGCGGCATTTTGCTGTAATCCCACGCAACAGAGCCGAAAACTATTTCCTGACCTAATGAGCAAATATATTCAGTTACTGTGCCGACAACAAATGAAAGGCAAAAGACCTTCCAAAGCGGTGCGTCCTTCACCTTATAAAGCGCAAGGGTCAAAACGACTGCACCCATACCGTAAGCAACGGAAAACGGCCCCCAAACAAGCGACTGACGTGATTCAATATAACCGTGTTTAACAAGGCACCAAAGCGTTTCGACAAGAAAGCCAACAATACAGCTAATCATAAAAATCCAAACAATCTTGTCAAAGCACAAGCCCTCGGCATACTCGCCTTTTTCTTGCGATTTTTCCTGAACAAAATCATCTTTTTTAAATGTTTCAGTCATAATTAAAGCCTCCCTTATTTATCACGTCTTAATTATAGCACGCAAAAAATAAAAGAGGCTAAACTAATTATAAACTTTAAGTATTTCAATCATACAATTTTATACAGTTGTATAATTATATA
>ERZ772865.876-NODE-876-length-32917-cov-18.044002_pt1 | contig 32917 bp, 27 predicted proteins | sample MGYA00512133_ERZ772865 | MGnify/ENA primary metagenome ERZ772865 (study PRJEB29015, sample SAMEA2737722) | human gut metagenome | biome: human gut; feature: human-associated habitat; material: faeces | place: China | collected 2012 ...
TGCCCTACCACTGGGCACTGGACGGCATCTCCAACACCCAGACCATCAACCCCGACGCTCTGGGCCACAGCGAGGGCGAGCGCGTTGAGAACCTGGTCCAGGTTATGGACGGCTACTTTGACCAGGGCGCCCACCACCTGAACGTCAACGTCTTTGGCACTGAAAAGCTGATCGACGCCATGGAGCACCCGGAGAAGGAAGAGTACGCCAACTTCACCATCCGTGTTTCCGGCTATGCCGTCAAGTTCATTGACCTGACCCGCGAACAGCAGATGGACGTTATTGCTCGTACCTGCCACAAGAAGATGTAATTGCTGCGGCGTGACTGTCGACTAGCATACAAGGCCCGCGGCTGCGTTTTGCGGCCGCGGGCTTTTTGGGCAAATGCGTGGTATAATAGGGGAGGAAACGCAGGACTCCAGCCCAGTCACACGTTGAAAAATGCGTATACCCCAGTAGGGCGGGGTCACCCGACCCTGCCACATTCCAAACTCAACACCAACCGCAAAAGAGGTAATATTCCATGGAGCAAAACACCCCCATTACCGGCCGCATCCATTCGGTCGAAACGTTCGGCCTTGTCGATGGCCCCGGCGTGCGGTATGTCCTGTTTGTGCAGGGCTGTGCCATGCGCTGCCGCTATTGCCATAACCCCGAAACCTGGCCCTGCACCATTGGGGAGCAGCAAACCCCGGCCCAGGCCCTGCAAAAAGCCCTGCGCTATCGCACTTACTGGAAAAATAACGGTGGCCTGACCGTCAGCGGCGGTGAACCGCTGTTACAAATCGACTTTGTGTCGGAGCTGTTCCGCCTGGCCAAACTGCAGGGCGTGCATACCACCCTGGATACCGCCGGCCAGCCCTACACCACCGCGGAACCGTTCTATTCCAAGTTTGAGACCCTGATGCAGAACACCGACCTGGTGATGCTGGACCTGAAAGCCTTTTACCCGGACCGCCACAAGGCCCTGACTGGCTGCGATAACACCCCCATTCTGGATATGGCGCGCTGGATGGGCGAACATGGCAAAGCCATGTGGATCCGCCACGTTCTGGTGCCCGGGCTGACGGACGATGAAGCCGAGCTGCGGGAGATGAGCGATTTTATCAAATCCCTTGGCAGCGTGCGCCGCGTGGAGGTGCTGCCCTACCATACCCTTGGCCTGTTCAAGTGGGAAAAACTTGGCATCACCTACAGCCTGGATGGCGTTCAGCCGCCCAGCGAGAAAGCGGTTCAGCGCGCTGAAGAGCTGCTTTGCATCAAGGATTATCCGGATTTCAAAAAGTAAGGCAAGCTGTGCCGCTAAACGTGAAAATTTATTTCAAAAACAGATAAAAAGTGCTTGACGAACCACTGGAAACATGGTATAGTATACGCATGGTTAGCGAGGACTAACCGACAGGGCCGCTTTTGCTGGCGGCGCATGGAATGCCTCCCATCGCCGTGGCCCAGAAAAGGAACAGGCTTGCTCCCTGCTCCTGTCAAAGTCAGGCAGTTCTCCGTTTCAGGTGTTTGCTCTGCACCTTTTTCATTGCCTGAATCAAAACAATATAGCCCTCTCCCCAGCTGCTCCTTGGGAAGAGGGCTTTATTGTTTTGTTTTTATGTGGAGGTTGGGGAAGAATGGGGGCGGGTGGAAGATATAAATTACGGATCCACGGTGTGGGCCGCGCCGGTACCTCTACCGTGTTCCCGCAGGCTGTATTTGCCCTGTGTGATTCCACAAAGACTCTACGCTGCCTGGTGCCGGCAAGTCGGGCAGGAAGATTCAAAAACGAAAAAACCGCGAAAAACGATGAAAATAAGACGCGAACCCAAGATGCAATATATCCTGCTGTTTTTTGATAATTATAGCTAAAATGATTGAAAGCCGAATCTTAATATGATAAAATGTAAATATTCATATGACATAAAGAGGAAAGAAAAAAGCTGGTTTTGCCCTGTGGGGAAAAGGCCTTTGCGGGCTTGCAGGCAAAACGGCATTGCGGTAGCTTTGCCGCAAAATACTGGTGCTGCCTTATCAACGGGGCGCAGTGGTATGCAGGCCGGCGGGCCTGGGATATGAAGAAAACTTGGAAGAAAAGGGAAACAGGGTATGATTACAAAGCGCGAAAAGCTGCAGTATGTCTATGTCTTTTTAACGGACCTTGCAGCTCTGGCCGCCAGTGTGATTCTGGCATGGCTGATCGTTGGCGGCATTATGGGGCAGCTGCTGCCTTACAGTGTTCTGGATTGGGTTCAGGCGCTGGTTTTGCTGGTGCTGGCCTATACCGTTACATTTTTCTGTTTTGACCAGACGGAAAACATTGTCAAGCGTACCCGCGGGCAGGAAGCCAAACTTTCCATCAAGTCCAACCTGCTGATGATGGTGATCTATTCTGCTTTTCTGACGCTGTCCAAAGCGGTTTTGCAGGATTCCCGCTATTTTCTGGTGGGGGTCGTGTCGTTTAACCTCTTCCTGCTCCCGGCGGCCCATGGCCTGCTCAAAAAGCTGCTGGTAAAAGCCCCTGACAATCTCCAGAACGAAACGCTGGTTGGCATTGTTACCACCGGTGACCGTGCAGGCAAGATGATCCGTGAGATCAGCAACGACTGGTCCCACCGTGTGTGCGGTGTGGCCCTGCTGGAAGCCACGGGGGATGCAATCGGTACCAAGGTGGAGAATATTGAAGTAAAAGCCAATTATGATACCTTTATGAACTGGCTGCGCCGCGCCGCTTTGGATGAAGTGTATATCGATGTTCCGATGGACAGCGGCGAATCCTTTATCCCGTACCTGGAAGAGATGGAAAGCATGGGCCTGACCGTGCATTTCCGCATGCCGCTGCTGGACCGCATCGAGGAAAGCTGCTGCAACGAAACCAGCTCCGCCCGCCTGTGCCGCGATCTGGGCCGCTGCGCTGGCGGCAACCTGGTTACCATGGCTACCATTGAACCCAAGCTGCGGGACCAGATCCTGAAGCGCCTGATGGATATTTTGGGCAGCCTGGTGGGCTGCATCATCAGCATCCCCATCATTGCCATTACAGCCATCCCCCTGAAACTGGAAAGCCCCGGCCCGCTCTTCTTTAAGCAGAAGCGAGTGGGCCGCAATGGCCGTGTTTTCTACATCCATAAGCTGCGCAGCATGTATATGGATGCCGAGGAACGCAAAAAGGAACTGATGGCCCAGAACGAGATGAACGGCCTGATGTTCAAAATGCAGGATGACCCCCGCATTACCAAGGTGGGTAAGTTTATCCGCAAAACAAGCATTGACGAACTGCCGCAGTTCTTTGATGTTCTGCGCGGAGATATGAGCCTTGTCGGCACCCGCCCGCCCACGCTGGACGAGTATAAACAGTACGAAAGCCACCACAAGCGCCGCCTTTCCATGAAACCGGGCATCACCGGCCTGTGGCAGGTCAGCGGCCGCAGCGATATTGAGGATTTTGAGGACGTTGTCAAACTGGACGTTCAATACATTGATAACTGGAGCCTGTGGGGCGATATAAAGATCCTCTTCAAGACCGTATGGGTCGTCTTTGCTGGCCGGGGGGCAAAGTAAATCGTTAAGTGCGTGGCATGAGAACCTAAAATATAAAAACATCAATCCGGAACCCATTCTTTGAACACAATAAGCGGAGCAGGGAACTGCTCCACTTTTTTTACAACAAAAACGCAGGAGGTACTTTGATTATGGCTGCAACGCAAAACAGGGATATGGGGAGCGGTAGCATTCCCAAGCTGCTGGCCCAGCTGGCACTGCCCGCTGTGGTGGCGCAGGTGGTAAACCTGCTGTATAACATTGTGGACCGCATCTATATCGGCCATATGCCGGAGGTCGGCGCATCCGCGCTGACGGGCGTTGGCCTGTTTACCCCCATTTTGATGCTGATTACCGCGTTTGCCATGCTGTGCGGCTCCGGCGGCGCGCCCCGCGCGGCCATTGCCATGGGCCGCGGCGATGACGATGCCGCCGAAAAAATCATGGGCAACTGCTTTACGTTGCTGCTGATTCTGGCGGCTGTGCTGACCGTTGTGTTCTATTTCGCCGCGCCGTCCCTGCTGGTGCTGTTCGGTGCCAGCGAAAAAACGCTGCCTTATGCGCTGGATTACGCCCGCATCTATATCATCGGCACCATTTTTGTGCTCATCGTTATGGGCATGAACCCCTTTGTCACCACCCAGGGCTTTGCCACGTTCAGCATGATGACCACCGTGATCGGCGCTGTGTGCAACATCATCCTGGACCCCATCCTGATTTTTGCCCTCAATATGGGGGTGCGCGGTGCCGCCACGGCGACTGTCATCAGCCAGGCGGTGGGCGCGGTGTGGGTGCTGCGCTTTTTGACCGGCAGCCGCACCAGGCTGCGCCTGAGCGTGAAAAACATGCCGCTGGTGGGAAAAGTCATCGGCCCCTGCCTTGGGCTGGGCGTTTCCACCTTTGTGATGATTGCCACCGAAAGTATCCTTTCCATCAGCTTCAACTCCAGCCTGGCGCGCTATGGCGGCGATATCGCCGTCGGCGCTATGACCATCATCACCAGCGCCACCCAGCTGCTCAGCATGCCGGTGCAGGGACTTTGCCAGGGCGCACAGCCCATCATGAGCTTTAACTTTGGCGCGGGCAAGGGTGACCGCGTCAAACAGGCGTTTCGGTTACAGTTCATCATCTGCGTGGCATATGCAGCCGCGTTCTGGGCCGCCTGTATGCTGGTGCCCCAGATGTTTGCGAGCATCTTCTCCACCGATCCGGAACTGGTGCGGTACACGGCCTGGGCCATGCGCGTTTACATGGCGGGTATTTTTTCCACCGGGTTCCAGGTTTCCTGCCAGCAGAGTTTTGTGGCGCTGGGCCAAGCCAAGATCAGTCTGTTCATGGCCTGCCTGCGCAAGCTGATTTTGCTGATTCCCCTGATCTTTATCCTGCCCCTGATTTTGCAGAACAAGGTTTTTGCTGTCTTTTTGGCCGAGCCGGTCAGCGATATCATCGCGGCAACCGTAACCTGCAGCGCATTCTTTATCCGCTTTAACAAGATTCTGGCCACCAGCCAGAAAAAGGCGTAAAAATTTGTGGGATACCCGTCTCCCTGCAGTGTATTTTATAATGGGCAATCAACATTTGCCGTGCCTCCCACCCCGTAGGGGCGCACTCTGCGCCCGCCAACCTAAAAGGATAACGATTTTACCCAAAGGCATGTGCCGGAATCCCGCACATGTCTTTTTGTTTGCATCATAGCAAACTGTTTACCCGGCGCACCAAATTTGCTCAGTTGCCCTGCCTGCCGATGGCGAACAAATTTCCGCCAAAACTCAGCATTTGGCGCGTCAACGGCCAAACAAGGTGCGCATTCCCCCGAAACTGTATCCGATAAAAAAAGCAAATTACGCACAGCCAACCTCAAACCTGGCAGGGCAGGGGATGGCAAACGGCGGATTTGGTGTTATAATTTCCGTGGAGTAAGAACGCTGGAAAGCCAGCGGAAAGGAACCAACCATGAAAGGCAAATGGATGAAAATAGTACGGCAGTATACGATCATCACGCTCGGCATCAGCATGATGGCGGTGGGGGTGTATTTCTTCAAATTTCCCAACAACTTTGTCTTTGGCGGTGTGACCGGCGCGGCGGCACTGGTTGCCAAGCTGACCCCGATTTCGGCCAGTGAGTTTTCCGCCGTGGTCAATATGTTGATGCTGCTTCTGGGCCTGATTTTTTTGGGCAAAGAGTTTGCGCTGACCACCGGTTATGCCACCGTGGTGCTTTCGGCGGAATTGATGCTGTTGGAAAAGGCCTGCCCGCTCAACGAGCCTTTGTCGGACCAGCCCATGCTGGAACTGATTTTTGCTATTGCGCTGCCTGCCATTGCTTCGGCATTGCTCTTCAGCGTGGGGGCTTCCAGCGGTGGCACCGATGTGATTGCCCTGATCGTGGAAAAATACACCCACCTGCACAGCATTGCAGCGGCGTTGTTTTTGACCGATCTGGTCATGGTGGTGGCGGCCTGCTTTGTGTTTGACCTGCACACCGCGCTTTACTCTTTCGTCGGCCTTACCGTTAAATCCCTGATGATCGACGTGGTGTTGGAGCGCATGAAGATGTGCAAAGCTATCTTGATCGTCTGCGACGACAAGGAGCCGATCTGTGACTTTGTGAATAAGGAACTGGACCGCGGCGCAACATACACCCCCTGCAACGGTGCATACACCAACCAGCCGCGCTACATTATCTATACCACCCTGACCCGGCACGAAGCAATGCAGCTGCGGGAGTTTATCCACAAGGAACACCTGAACGCCTTTATGTCCATGCTGAGCACCACCGAAGTGTTCGGCAAGGGTTTTGATAACGCCTGAAAACCCGCACATACCGCACAGTTCAAACGCTGTGCGGTATTTTTTGTGCCAAAATGCTTGACAGAAATCCGAACCCGGACTATAATATAAATCCGAAATCGGATTATAACACATCACACAGCGGTGCACAAATAAAGCATCGCCGTTTTGCTGTGAAGAATAGGAGAATGATAGTGTAATGCCGGAAGAACACCATCTCACTGCCCGAAATCTGTTGGAACAGATGAACCGCCAGTTCAATGAATGCAACGCCCTTTATCATGAGCTTGCCGTGCATTACGGTGTTTCGGATACCGTGTTCTGGCTGCTGTATTCACTGTATAACAGCAGCGAACCGCAGACCCAGAACCGCCTGTGCATGGAATGGAACCTGCCGAAGCAGACGATGAATTCAGCCGTGGCTTCGATGGTCAAGCAAGGACTGTTGGAACTGGAACCCGCGCCGGGCCGTTACAGCGGCAAACTGCTGCACCTGACGCCAGCCGGGCGGGAACTGGCAGCCAAAACTGCCAAACCCGTGTACAGCGCAGAACAGGCGGCACTGGAACAGCTGGGCATGGCGGAGGCTGAACATTTCGTCCGCCTTGGCCAGGAACACCTGAACGCCATCCGCACGGAATTTAACAAAATTTTACAACAGGAGAAAGTATGAATCAGCGCATCCAATTATCGGACCATTTTACCACATCGCGCATCCTGCGCTTTGCAGCATCCCCTATCATCATGATGGTGTTTACCTCCATCTACAGCGTGGTGGATGGATTTTTCGTTTCCAACTTTGCCGGCAAACAGGCATTCGCTGCCGTCAATCTCATTATGCCGTTTTTACAGGCATTTGGCTGCATCGGCTTTATGCTGGGCACCGGCGGCAGCGCTCTGGTTGCTATGACGCTGGGCACCGGCAACAAAAAGCGCGCCAATGAGCTGTTTTCCATGCTGGTCTGCGCCACTGCGGTGCTGGGCGTGATTTTTACGGTGGTTGCCCTGCTGGTGCTGCGCCCCGCGGCTGTTCTGCTGGGGGCCACTGCGGAACTGCTGGATGACTGCATCTTGTACGGCACCATCATCACGGTGTTCCAGACTGCGTTTATGCTGCAATTTTTGTTCCAGAGCTTTTTCATCACGGCCGAAAAACCCAAGTTGGGCCTTTTCTTTACCGTGGCAGCCGGCCTGACCAACATGGTGCTGGACTTTGTGTTTGTCGGTGTCATGGGGCTTGGCATCACCGGTGCCGCAGCTGCAACGGTGATTAGCCAGCTGATCGGCGGCATCGGCCCCATGTTCTATTTTGCCCGCCCCGGCAACGGCAGCCTGCTACACTTTGTGCGCCCGGTGTTCAGCGGCAAGGCGCTGCTTAAGGCCTGCACCAACGGCTCCAGTGAACTGATGACGAATCTGTCCGCCTCTTTGGTAGGCGCGCTGTACAACTGGCAGCTGCTCCGCCTGGGCGGCGCCGATGGCGTGGCCGCTTACGGCGTTATCATGTATGTCAGCTTTATCTTTGCCGCCATCTTTATCGGCTATGCCCAGGGCTGTGCCCCGGTTGTCAGCTATCATTACGGTGCCGACAACACGGACGAGCTAAAAAACCTGCTGCGTATCAGCCTGCGGGTCATTGCCGTGGGGGGTGTGGCGATGCTCTGCTTCAGTGAGCTGCTGGCCGCCCCGCTTTCCCGCTTCTTTGTGGGTTATGATGCGGAACTGCTGGAACTGACTACCCTCGGCATGAAGCTGTATTCCCTCAGCTTCCTGCTCTGCGGTTTTAACATCTTTGGCTCGGCATTCTTTACCGCGCTCAACAACGGCATAGTATCCGCCGTTATTTCTTTCCTGCGCACCCTGGTGTTCCAGGTCACCGCCATTCTCGTGTTGCCCCATCTGCTGGGCATGAACGGCATCTGGCTTTCCGTTGTGGCAGCCGAAATCGCCGCACTGTTTGTCAATGCATTCTTCCTGGTTAAAAACCGGAAAAAGTACCAGTATTAACGCAAAAGATCAGCCCCTGCCTGAGAGATGGCAAGGGCTGATTTTACACTTATGCGGTTTTACGCATCCGAGCGGGAGTAGCAGTTTTTCATCTGGCAGCTCAGCTCATACAGCACTTTGTCCAGTGTGTCGGCGGCCAGGCCACGGATGGTATCGGCCATGGCTTCGTTGGCCTGCTCGCGCAGAGCGGCGCGGGCGGAAGCATCCTGTTCACGGCGCAGCTTGGCATCGTAAGTATTGATGTTCGCATGCCCGGCGGAAGCCGCCGCCAGCTGGTAGCGCTCAATATGGAACACTGATTTGCTGTAGGCAGCATCGGCCATGGCGGCGATCATCCGGCTGTTCCAATAGAAGTTGTCGGTGGAAACCGCGCCCGTAGTGTTGGAAAGATACGCAGGGGTGGTGGTTACATTGGCATAGAACGGCACCATCACATTGAACGCGTTGGAAGCAAAGGCGATCCATTCCAAAACGCGGGAATCCTCCGGCTGGTCGGGGCGCATCTGGATCAGGGCCATAAAGTCGTTGCGGTTGATACCGATGGAGCGGAATGCGCCCTTCTGGTCCGACTGGCTGCTGCCATACGGGTCATACAGTGTGCCCTGATAGTGGGAGGATAATACGTATTTGACATCCTCCGGCGTGATCTTCTTTTCCGGTACCATGCACCACGGCAGGTCATCACTGCGGGGTGTGTAGTCGGCGTTGGGGCCGTCCCACTTCTTGCTGTGGGGGTTCAGATAGCGCAGCATGAACCAGGCGCGCGGCGTGTTGTACACATGGTCAGAATCATCGTGGCTGCCAAAGGCGTCCCGCGGGTTCAGTACCCCGTTCCAGGAAAGATCCAGATGGTTGTTCTCGATAAAATCATCCAGGTCGGCGGAGCAAAGGTGGTTCTTTTTGGCGCCAAGTGCGTCTTCCAGATCAAACTGGTCAATGCCAAGTTGGTTGGGCATCACCACATAGGCATCGTCCGGAACGCGCTTAGCGATCCAGTGGTGCCCGCCGATGGTCTCCAGCCACCAGATTTCGTGTACGTCCTGGAACGCAATGCCGTTCATCTCGTAAGTGCCGTATTTTTCCAGCAGCTTGCCCAGCCGCAGCACGCCCTCGCGCGCAGTGTGGATGTAAGGCAGTACCAGATAAACAATGTCCTCCTCGCCAATGCCGCCGGGAACTTCTGGCTGACCGTCCTTGGCGGGGATATACTCCACCAGCGGGTCAGCCCCCAGAACGCGGGGGTTGGAAGTGATGGTCTCGGTGGCGGTCATGCCGACACCGGCCTCGTTCACGCCGCCTGCGGCCCAGATGCCCTTGCCCTCCACGGCGTTGGGCATTGCGGTCATCCGCATCGGGCTGCCGGGCAGCTCCACTTCCACATGGGAAAGTACTGACCGGTACACGGCCGGGTGCTCCTGCGGGGGAACGACCACGAACTTTTTGGGGGTGAAATGCCCGGAACCGGAATCGTCATTGCGGGCAATCATGGTAGAGCCATCATAAGAAGCTTTTCTGCCAACCAGAATTGTTGTACAAGCCATATTAGAATGCAAGTCCTTTCTGTATGCTGCGTACCGGAGAATCCGGCACGCAGGAAATGATATGGTTTATGATACTTATAGAATAATCGTTTGCTGCCGTAAATACAACTGGGCTGCCGCAAAAAAATTATGCGGTTTGGACGCAGAATTACTTGCCGACATGTACAAAGTATGATATAAACAAATAAAAGGATATCATGTAACTTTAAGGACAAAGAAGGGGAAACCGTGGTAGAAATTCTTACGCATGCCGGGTGTTTTATCGGCATCATTCTGTTGGGCTGGGCGCTGCGCCGGGTCGGATTCTTTAAGGAGAGCGACTTCCATGTGCTCAGCAAAATTGTGATCAAGATCACCCTGACGGCGGCGATCGTGACAAACTTTTCCGGGCGGGAGATGCAGACCTCCATGCTGCTGCTCACCCTGATGGGCTTCGGCTTCGGCGTGCTGATGATGATCGTTGGCTCGGTTATGTATCTCCCCCAGGGGAGGGAGCGCCAGGCGTTTGCCATGCTTAATGCCTCTGGCTGCAACATCGGCAACTTTGCCATGCCCTTTGCCCAGGGCTTCCTTGGCCCGGTGGGCGTTATCGCCGTCAGCCTGTTTGACTGCGGCAACAGCATGATCTGCCTGGGCGGGGCTTACAGCATTGCCAGCATTGTCAAATCCGGCGATGGCAAGTTCCGTATCAAGCCGATTTTGAATAACCTTGTGCACAGCATCCCGCTGATGACCTATATCTTTATGACGATCCTGGGGCTTCTGCACCTGAGCCTGCCCGCCCCGGTTGTGGAGTTTGCGGGCATTGTGGGCAATGCCAACGCCTTTATGGCCATGCTGATGATCGGCGTGGGGTTCCACCTGAACGGCGACCCGTCCCAGATCGGGGATATCATTAAAATTCTGGGCGTGCGGTACATCATCGGCATTGCGTTAGCATTGGCAGCCTATTTTATCCTGCCGCTCCCGCTGGAATACCGCCAGGCACTTGTGATCGTATTTTTGGCCCCGGTGGCCAGCGCCAACCCGCCTTTTACCGCGCAGATGGGCAGTGACTTCGGCCTTGCCAGTGCGATCAATTCGGTTTCCATCATTGCCAGTATCGTTTTGATCACAACAGCATTGGTTATCATGCTGTAATCCATCCCCCCTGTGCAGACCTTACAAAGCTGCACGGGGGGATTTGTTCAAATAACTAAAATGCAGCATTCCTGAACAAAAGTCCAGAAATTTAAGCAAAGCGGTCTATCTTTCCGGGGCGCGCTTTGCTATACTAACAAATAAGAAATACGGCATTCCGCTTGCCAAAAAGGAGTCCTGCAATATGTCCAACTTTGTACCGGAAAAGACAGCTCTCGGCATCGAATTCGGCTCTACCCGCATCAAGGCAGTGCTGATCGGCCCGGAGCATACCCCGCTGGCACAGGGGGATTATACCTGGGAAAACCAGCTGCACAACGGCATCTGGACCTACCCACTGGAACAGGTCTGGCAGGGCCTGCAAAGTGCTTACGCCGCCCTTGCCGCCGATGTACAGCAAAAATACGGCTGCACCCTGACCAAGGTGGGCTGCATTGGCATTTCCGCCATGATGCACGGCTACCTGGCCTTTGATGCCAACGGCGAACTGCTGGTGCCGTTCCGCACCTGGCGCAACACCATCACCGGCGCAGCGGCCGAGGAGCTGACTGCGGCGTTCGGCTTCAACATCCCCCAGCGCTGGAGCATTGCCCACCTGTACCAGGCTATGCTGAACAAAGAAGAGCATCTGTCCAAGCTGGACTTTTTTACCACGCTGGCAGGCTATGTGCATTGGCGGCTGACCGGCCATAAAGTGCTGGGCGTTGGCGATGCCAGCGGCATGTTCCCCATTGACAGCACCACCGGCGGTTATGACGCCGCCATGCTGCAAAAGTTCAACACCATGGCCGCCAAGGGCTATGCCGTGGACCTGAACGCCCTGCTGCCGGAGGTTCTGCCCGCTGGTGCGGACGCCGGCACCCTGACCGAAGCCGGTGCCCGCCTGTTGGACCCCGCCGGCAATTTGCAGGCCGGTATTCCGCTCTGCCCGCCGGAGGGCGACGCCGGAACCGGCATGGCCGCCACCAACAGCGTGGCGCCCCGCACCGGCAATGTCAGCGCCGGCACCAGCATTTTTGCCATGGTTGTGCTGGAAAAGGCCCTGAGCAAAGTTTACCCCGAAATTGATATGGTTACCACCCCCGCAGGCAACCCTGTTGCCATGGTGCACTGCAACAACTGCACCAGCGACCTGAACGCCTGGGTGGAGCTGCTGGCCCAGAACGCCGAACTCTGCGGTGCAAAAGTGAACAAGGGTGAGCTGTTTACCAAGCTGTTCAACCTTTCTTTGCAGGGGGCACCGGACTGCGGCGGTGTGATCCCCGTGAACTATTACTCCGGCGAGGGCGTGACCCACTTTGATGCAGGCCGCCCCATGCTGCTGCGTGGGCCGGAAAGTGATTTCAGCCTGGCAAACCTGATGCGCGCCAACATTTACTCCGCGTTTGCCACGCTGGCCATCGGGTTGGATATCCTGAACGAAGAACATGTGACGCTGGATACCCTGCTGGGCCACGGCGGCCTGTTCAAGACCCCCGGCGTGGCCCAGCGCTACCTGGCCGCTGCCGCCCACACCGCTGTGACCTGCACCGAAACCGCAGGCGAGGGCGGCCCTTACGGCATGGCCCTGCTGGCTGCTTACCGTGTGGAGCACGCCGATGGCGAAACGCTGGCAAACTACCTGCAGAACCGCGTGTTCGCCGGTGCCGCCAGCACCACCCTGAACCCGGATGCCGCTGATGAAGCCGGGTTTACCGCATTCCTGAAAGAATACAAAAAGGCACTGTGCGCCGAGCGCACCGCCGTTGAAACAATGTGAGGGAACAGTTATGCTGGAAGAACTGAAACAACAGGTATATGAAGCCAATATGGAACTGCCTCGCCGCAGCCTTGTTACTTACACATGGGGCAATGTGTCCGGCATTGACCGGGAAAAAGGGCTGTTCGTCATCAAGCCGTCCGGCGTGGAGTACGATGAACTGACCCCTGATATGCTGGTGGTCATGGATCTGAACGGCAATCAGGTGGAAGGTGACCTGAACCCCAGCAGCGACACCAAGACCCACCTGGAGCTGTACAAGGCATTCCCCGCGCTGGGCGGTGTGGTGCATACCCACAGCACCCACGCCGTGGCATGGGCCCAGGCCCGGCGGGATATCCCGGCGTTCGGCACCACCCATGCAGACTATTTTTACGGCCCTGTGCCCTGTGCCCGTGAGCTGACCCCCGAAGAGATCGAGGAAGATTACGAGAAAAACACCGGCAAGGTGATTATTGAAACTTTCCGCACCCGCGGCATTGACCCGGTGCATGTGCCCGGCGTTCTGTGCGCCAGCCATGGCCCCTTTACCTGGGGCAAGGATGCCGCCCAGGCTGTTTACCACGCCGTTGTGCTGGAAGAAGTGGCCAAGATGGCCCTGCTGACCTGCCAGATCAACCCCAACGCGGAGCCCGCCCCCCAGCATGTGCTGGACAAGCATTTTATGCGCAAGCACGGCCCCAACGCCTATTACGGCCAGAAAAAGTAAAGCCGGTCCTGAACTTGACGGTCCGGCCGGAAAGGCTATAATAAGGACGGAAAAGGCACGAAGGCAAGTAGTCAGATCTTTTCTGGAAAATTAAGTATTTAAGTATAGCTCGGTGGCTGCTGCACCTGAATTTTTCTTGTGCAACAGCCCTTTTTTGTGGGAGCCTGTCGTGAAAAACTCCGTAAAACAACATGCGTCTGCACTGACGGCGGTGTTGGCGTGCCTTGCGCTGGCACTGGTGCTGTATCACTCATTGGCTGGCGGCACGCTGCTGCAAAGCTCGCCTTATAACAGTTATGCTTTGCAGGCCGAAAACTGGCTTGCAGGCCGTAACAATATAGCAAATGGCGAAAACTACACATGGCTGGAATTGGCAATTTATCAGGGACGGTATTATCAATCCTTTCCACCGGTGCCAGCGGTACTGATGCTGCCTTTTGTGGCGGCAGCCGGGGAATGGAGCGCCATCCCCGGTAATCTGATCGCAATGGGGCTGGCGCTGCTTTGCGCGGGCGGGGTGTATGCCTGCTGTATGCGCGGTGGTATGCAGCCTGTGACTTGTGCGTTCTTTACCCTGTTTGTCAGCATGGGTTCCAATGTCTTTTGGATGTCAACCAGCGATGGCGTGTGGTTCCTGGCGCAGGTCTGTGCGCTGGGGTTTGCTTTTTGGGGGCTGTTTTTTGCACAGGGCGGCAACGCTGTGCAGGATGCCGCAGCGTCCCTCTGCATGGCGTTGGCAGTGGGGTGCCGCCCCTTTTACGCGTTGTTGCTGGCCTGTTGGCTGGGTTGGCAGTTTTATCAGCGGCGCAGTCTGAAAAGGATTCTGCCCGCGCTGCTGCCCGCCGTTGTGATGGCCGCCTGCATGATGGCGTATAACTTTGCGCGGTTTGGCAGCGTGACGGAGTTTGGACACAACTATCTGCCGGAATTTGTCCGCGCGGAGAACGGCCAGTTCAGCCTGACCTACCTTGTACCCAATTTGCTGCAGCTGCTGCGCCCGGTCACACTGGACGCGCAGGGACAGCTGCACTTTGAGATATACAATGGATTTTTGTTCTTTGCTGCCAACCCGCTTTTCCTGCTGGCGATGGTACGCGGACTGTTGCTGCGCCTGCCCGGGCACCAGGCGGAAGTGCAGGTCAGTGTTCCACTGCCATCAGCGGGGTGGTTTGTTGCGGCGATGTGCCTGTTAATGACCTGCCTGACCTGTATGCACCGCACATTGGGCGGCTGGCAGTTTGGCGCACGGTATATGGTCGATCTTTTCCCGTGGCTGTTTGTATGGTTCCTGGGGCGCCCTAAGTGGAGACCGGATTCCAGCGCTTGGGCACTTTGCGGTGCGGCAATGCTGTTCAACCTGTATGGTGCGCTCTACATGCTGAATACATAAAGCAGACAATGCCCCTGCAGCCCGGCATGGATATACAGGCTGAAATGGGCTGAATTCTCGGCTTTTCAGCCGTACCCGAAGCCTGACCGTACAAACTTGTGCGCTTTCAACGGAAAAAGCTCGCAATATTAGTCGAATCTGCCATTGACGGCATGCTGCCGTATGGGTATTATAGAAATACCATATGCACCGATACGGAGGGAAGGACACATGACGTTTGAGGATCTGCTTGACATTTTGGCGGAGCAGTTCAGCTGTGACGCCGCCGAACTGAGCGAGGACACCAGCTTTGAAGACTTGGGCGTGGATGCAGAAGACCTGGTGGAACTGGCCTGGCAGCTTGGGGAAGCTACCGGTACCGAGGTTGAAGAGGACCGCTTAAAACAGCTTGGTACCATTGGCGAAGTTTGGAACTTGGTCCGCGAGCTGGAAGAAGAAGCTGAATAACCGCTGCCCCTGTGCGCAGGCGTTGTGCACAGGGGCATTTTTTACGTTTTATCTCTTTCCATATCTGGTGCTGCGCGGTATAATAATTATATTTAGGGCAATACCGCATAATTCTAAGTGCCGAAGCGGTGCTTAAGCCGTAAGGCGGGAATTGTGCGGTGCTGCCTTAGTTCTGTTCACGCAGGGAAAGGGGGCCGCAGATGCCGCAGCCGGAACAACCGCATACTATTTTGCTGGTGCACTGCCACTACCGCCTGCCCGGCGGCGAGGACGCCGTGTTTGCCGCGGAGTGCGCCATGCTGCAAGCCCACGGCCACCGCGTGATCACCTATGAGCGCAATAATGATGCCGGCGGCCTGGCCCAAAAACTGCTGCTGCCCCTGCGGGCCATCTACAGCACCAAAACCGTGCGGGAAGTGCGCGCCCTGATCCGCAAAGAACAGGTGGATTTGGTGCATGTGCATAACACCCTGCTGACCATCAGCCCATCGGTGTTCCAGGCATGCTTCAAAGAGCATGTTCCGGCGGTGCAGACGCTGCACAACTTCCGCATTTTCTGCCCCAACGGCATCCTGATGCGGGACGGCCATGTGTGCGAGGAATGCCCGCAGCATGGCCTTGGCTGTGCGGTGCGGCACAGCTGCTACCGCGGCAGCCGTGCCCAAAGTTTGGTCTGTGCGGGCATTTATGCGTTCCATCGCCTGCTTGGCACCTACCGCAAGGTGAACCTGATCACCCTGACGGAGTTTGATCGCAGCAAGCTGCTGGAATTCAACCGCAAAGCTTCGCGCCCGGTGTTTACCCCGGAGCGGCTGTACTGCAAGCCCAACGGCGTGGCCGCGCCGAACCATTCCCCGCTGCCCTGGGCACAGCGCAAAAACCAGATTGTTTTTGCTGGGCGGCTGGAAGAATTAAAGGGGCTGCGCACCGCCATCGAGGCCTGGCAGCTGCTGGGGCCGGACGCACCGCAGCTGATCGTGGCCGGTACCGGCCCGCTGGAAGCCTGGGCCAAAGAGAACGCCCCCGATACTGTAACCTTTACCGGCCAGCTCCCGCATGGAACACTTACCGAGCTTTTGGCCCAGAGCCGCGCCGCCCTTTGCCCCAGCCTGTGCTATGAAAGCTTTGCCCTGATCCCGGCAGAAGCCCATGCGGTGGGCACCCCCGTGCTTGCCAGTGATCTTGGCAACGTGGGCGCTGCCGTGCAGGAGGGAATTGACGGCCTGCACTTTGCCCCCGGCAATGCCGCCGCGCTGGCGGATGCCGTGCGCAAGCTGCAAAACGTGGGCGAAACCTTTGATTTGACCGCCATGCAGCAAAAAGCCTGCCAGGCGTATAACGCGGAACAAAACTACCGCGAACTGATGACAATTTACCGGGAAATCATGAGGAACGAAAATTCATGAACCAGATCTACCGTGCCCTGCATATGCCGCCCAAGCGTTTGATCAAAAAGCTGAGCGGCCAAAAAGAAATCTATACCATTGCGGTGCGCCGCGCCCCCAAGGGAGAAGGCTGCGACCCGCTGCCCGCTCTGGGTGAAGAACCTTACACCCCGCTGCCCTACACCCCCGGCACCTGGTATGCCGACCCCCTGCTGTATGAGGATGACAACGGCAAACGCTGGCTGTTCTGCGAAGCATTCAATATGGCGGAGAACCGCGGTGATATTGCCGTGGCGGAGTTTGATGAAAATGACCACCTGCTGCCGCCCCGCGTGGTATTAAAGGAAAACTTCCATCTCTCTTTCCCCACCGTGTTTGACTGGCGCGGGGAAGTGTGGATGCTGCCGGAAACCAGCGCCGACCACAGCCTGACCCTTTACCGCTGCACCCAGTTCCCGGATAAATGGGAGAAAGTGCAGGCGTTCAGCGTGGGGCGCGAACTGTGCGACAGCATTATTGTGGATAAAACCCCCGAAGCCCTGACGGTGCTGTGCAGCGAAACCAGGCCGGACAACCAGCTGTACACCCGTTACCGCCGCTATACTGTGCGCGAAAACCCCGAAGCGGAAGAGCGCGATGATGTGGATGAGTTTATCCTGGATGAGGATGAACCCTTTAACCTGCAGCACCGCAATTATGAGCTGGGCAGCCGCAATGCTGGCCCGCTGTTTACCAACAACGACCAGACCGTGCGCCCGGCCCAGGTCAGCACCAAGGTGGATTACGGTGTGTACCTGCAATTCTGGGTGCGGCGCGGTGCTTCGGAAGTGCCACTGTGCGCCGCCATGCCGCAGAACGTTGCCATTGCGGGCATTGACCCGGCGGATCTGATCGGCATCCACACCTATTGCCGGGATGCGGACATTGAGGTGATCGATGCCCGCTACCTGCGCAAGGTGTGACCAAAAGCAAGATACACCCTAAGGCAATACCGCACAATTCCCGCCTTACGGCTTAAGCACCGCTTCGGCGGCTGCGGCACGGCATCTGCGTTGCCAAAATGCTCGATAAGACATCCAGTATTATCTGCGCTTTTGGCTTAGCAGCTGCCGCACCTCGCTCGCCGTATCGGCACTTAGAATTATGCGGTGTTGCCCTAAAAATAAATTGGAGTAGCAAAGCTTATGCGAACCATTGCCATCCCGCAGCTGTACTGCGGGGCATCCGGCAAAAAAGGAGCCTATAACCGGCAGGAGGTTGGCCTTGCACGGGCGTTTGCCGCCCTGGGCTGCCGGGCTGTTGTACTGTACCCGGACCCGGACGCCGCCCCCGAAGCTGTGACCAGCGAGGACCTGGAGCCCAATGTGCGCATCTATTATGTGCCGGCCCGCAAAGCCGGGGTCAGTGCCTTTTACCGCACTTGGCAGCCGCTGCTGAACGAGCATGTGGACGCCGTGCATGTGATGGGGGATAACGCCCTCGGCGTGCCGGGGCTGTACCGCTTTTGCCGGGATCACGATATCTTTTTCTACAGCCAGCTGGGGGCCATCAAAAGTACGTCCGAAAACCCGGTTATGCGGGCTGTGATGGACCTTTTGTGCCGCCGCAACCTGGCTATCTACCGCAAAACCCCCACCTATGCCAAAACCCCCGCCGTGGCCGCCCAGCTGGAACAGCTGCATGTGCCATGCGCCGGGGTAATGCCCGTTGGGCTGGATACCGCCATCATCCCCAACGCAAATGGGGAAAAACATGAACTGCGGGAATTTTTGAAACTGGACCCCAAAGCCAACTATCTTGTTTTTGTGGGGCGGCTGGATTCCTACAAGCGCCCGCTGGACCTGGTGCCGGTACTGGAAGCACTGCCCCGCAGCTGGAACGCGGTGGTCATCGGGCAGGGGAGCCTGACCGGGGAACTGCAGGATGCCCTGCGCACCCACAAGCTGGAAAACCGCTGTACCTGCATTCCCCAGCTGCCCAACGCAACCGTGCAGGCCTATTACCATGCCTGCGATGTGTTTGTGAACTTTAATGACGGCGAAATTTTTGGCATGAGCCTGCTGGAAGCCATGTATGCGGGCTGCCCGCCGGTTGCCCGCCATGCGCCGGGGCCGGATTTGATCATAGAGCCCGGCACCAGCGGCTATTTTGCCGATACCCCTGCCCAGTTTGCTGAGGCCATCCAGAAAGCAGCGGCGGACCCGGCCTGCGGCCACGCTGCCCAGCGCCGCGTGAATGAACATTTCCTGTGGGCAAACAGCGCCGAAACCGCCCTGGCCATGCTGGACAAACAAGGAGGAAACCGCCGTGGATAATGATGGAGCCTTGCTGGAGGTACTGCGCAATACCTATAAAGGGCTGCGCTTCCGGTGGAAATACCGCGGCCTGATCATTCTGCCCGCGGAACAGGGCAATGCGGCTGCTGCCGATGCCATCCGCGCCGGGCAGCCATTTCTGTTCGGCCGCTGCGGTGCAACCGAGATGCGCACCGTGGCCGAATATTTGACCGGGAAATATACCGAGAAAACCAGGGGTGAGATCAACACCCTGTCCGGCGTGTTTCCCACCGATGATAAAGCGCTGAACCGCTTCTGCAAGCTGTATACTTCCTGCGCTCAGGGGGCGGACCTGCTGGCGCTGTGGGATGTGGGGGCCGAGCGGCAGGTAATCGATGGCTGCCACGGCACCCGCTTTACCCAGCTGCGCGCGCTGGAACCATATTATTATGCCAACCCCTGGAGCGCCGCACTGGCCGGAAAGCATGTGCTGGTGGTACACCCCTTTGCGGATACCATCCGCGCCCAGTACCAAAAGCGCGGGGAGCTGTTCACCAACGCCCCCGGCGGGGTAAACACTCTGCCGGAACTGGCCTCCCTGACCGTCATCCCGGCAGTGCAGGGCCTTGCCGGGCAGAAAACCGGGTATGATACCTGGTTTGATGCCCTTGCCGCAATGGAAAAACAGATGGATGCCTGCGATTATGAGGTTGCCATCATTGGCGCAGGTGCTTACGGCCTGCCGCTGGCCGCCCATGCGCGGGACACCGGCCATGTTGCCATCCAGATGAGCGGCGCTACGCAGCTGCTGTTTGGCATCAAGGGCCGCCGGTGGGACACCCACCCCCAAATCAGCAAGCTGTATAACCCTGCATGGGTGCGCCCCGCCCCCGCCGAACAGCCCGCCAACAAGCAGGCGGTGGAGGGTGGCAGCTACTGGTAGAACCTGTGCCCCTAAAATTACGTTATAACAAACCGTCCGCCCGAATCCAGATGTGCAAAGGAGCCGTATCCATGAAGATCCTGATGATCAGCAACCACCTTGGCGTTCAAAGCGGGGTGCAGCGCTATGTGCAGAACCTTCTGCTCAATCTGGACCTTACCCGCTACCAGGTGGATCTGTTTGTCGGCCTTTGCCCGCCAGATCAAGCTTCGTGCGCGCCGGCACTGGAAGCAGCCGGGGTGCATATCATTGCGGTGCCGGACAATAAAAAAGCCCGTATCCGCGCACTGTACCAGCATCTGAAAACCCATAAGGATTACGATATCATCCATTACCATACTGCCAGCAAAATCGGCGCGCCCGTCTGCGGTATGATGCGGGTGCTCTGCCCCCATGCCAAGATCATTGTGCACAGCCATATCGTTTACCCGCCCATGACGCTGACCTGGCGCGCCGCCCATCTGGTGTACCAGCTGTTTGCAGATTACTTTCTGGGCTGCGGCGTGGCTGCGGGCCGGTTTGTGTTTGGTGACCATATCGACCGCAGGCCGAACTTTTCCGTTGCCTGCAATGCGGTGGACCAAACCCGCTTTTACCCCAACGCCGCGGCGCGCACGGCAATCCGCGCCCAGTACGGCATTACCGGAACCGAGCGTCTGGCCGGGTTTGTAGGGCGGCTCAACCACCAGAAAAACCCGCTCTACCTCATCCGGGTGTTTGCGGCTATGGTTCAGCAGGACCCCCGCTGGAAGCTGCTGTTGGTGGGCGGCGGCGAGCAGGAACAGCCCATGCGGGAACTTGCCGCCCAGCTTGGCGTGGCGGACCGGGTGCTGTTTGCCGGGGTGCAGAACAATGTGCCCGACTATATGAATGCCTTTGACCTGTTTTTGCTGCCCAGTAACTTTGAAGGCAGCCCCGTTACCCTGGTGGAAGCCCAGGGCTGCGGCGTGCCCTGCCTGGCCTCCACCAATGTGCCGGGGGATGGCTCGGTGACCGAGCTGGTGCATTTCCTGCCGCTCAGTGCCCCGTTTGAAGAGTGGGCCAAAACGGCGGATTCCATTGCTCCCGGCGGGCCGCACGCGGACTATTGGCCCACGCTGGCCGCTGCCGGTTATGAGCTGAAAACCGCTGCACACCGCATGGAGCAGGTGTATGATAAAGTGGCAGGGGAGGGCGCACGATGATTTACGCCGAACTTTCCGGCGGGCTGGGCAACCAGATGTTTGTGTATGCCTTTGCCCGCGCCATGGGCCTGTGCTGCCAGGAGCCTGTCACTTTGATTGACCGGCAGGACTGGAAAACCGGCTCCCCGGCCCACACTGCATTGGCATTGCAGGCACTGCATATCAGTTCAGAGGTGCAGTTCATCACAGATGCAGGCTTTGCCAAGCAGCATCTGCCGGTGCAGAACGCCGCCAAGGCCCTGATGATCCGCCACGAACAGCGTGTGGGCCTGATGGACCGGGACTGGCACCCCTTTGAAGCCCGCATGGCCCCTATGCTGAACGCCATCGGCCTGCATTTTGCGACGGAAGGCTTTACCCCTGCCAAGCGCGGTCACGCCAAAAACTTTCTGGCCTGGGGGTACTTCCAGGGGGCAGATTATTTTAAGGACCAGGCTGAAACTATCCGGGCGGAGCTGCTGCCCATTGAGAACCCGGAACACGGCTTTACCGCTGCGGCCGCCGCCTTTGCGCGGGAAATTGAGGCAAGCCCGTTCCCCGTCTGCCTGCATTGGCGCTGTGGGGACTATCTGCTGCCGCAGAACGCGGCCCTGCAGGTCTGCACGCCGGAGTATTACGCCGCCGCCTGCCGCACGGTGTGCCAGAGCCTGCCCCAGGCGGAACTGTTTGTCTTTTCAGACGACCCCGCCTATGTGCGGCAGCATCTGGACGCTGCGGGCCTGCCGGTGCATTACAGCACTGGGGCAAAAAGTGCCGCGGCGGACCTTGCCCTGATGCGCCGCTGCCGGGCGTTTGTGCTGAGCAACTCCACCTTCAGCTGGTGGGGGCAGTGGCTGGCTGGTGTGCCGGGCCGCTGTGTGATCGCGCCGGACCGCTGGTACGCCAACGGCAAAAAGACCGCCCTGTATGACCACGACTGGACATTGATCCCGACAAAGTAAAGGAAACAACTGCGATGGAACGCACAGGAAACATCACATTTTCGGTCATTGTGCCGGTGTATAATGTGCAGGCTTATCTTTCTGCCTGCGTCAAAAGCGTGGTGGAGCAGGCCGGCCCGGCGGACTGGGAGTGCATCCTGGTGGACGATGGCTCCACGGATGCCTGCCCCGCCATGTGTGATGCTTTTGCTCAGCTTTGCCCCGGTGTTACGGTCATCCACCGCTCTAACGGCGGGCTGGCCGCCGCGCGCAATACCGGCATCAAGGCCGCCAAGGGCAAGTGGCTGCTGTTTTTGGACAGCGACGATTACTGGCCGCCCCATATGCTGGAAAAGCTGCGCGCCGCCCTGGCCGCCGCACCAGGTTACCGCTGGTACGTCTGCCGCTATCTGGAGCAGGATGAAAGCCAGGGGATGGATGCCAAGCCTTATCCCGGCCCGGTGGAGCGGTTCACCCCCGGCCCGGATGCCGACCCCGATTACGCCGCCCGCGTGGCGCGGCTGTATGCCGCGGGCCACTGGGCGGTCTGGCGCTTTTGTATTGACCGGGAATTTCTGGTTAAGTATAACCTGCTTTTCTGGAATGAGGTCCGCTGGGCGGAGGATTATCCCTTTGACCTGGTGCTGGCCGGTGCCTGCCCCAAGCTGTATTACCTGGATGTGGAGCTGGTGGTCTACCGCGCCAACCGGGCGGGCAGCCTGTTGAACGCGGGCCTTGCCAAACATTTTGCGGGCATCGCGGCGGTCATCCACCGGTTTGAAAAAATGTTCGCCGCGCCGGACTGCCCCTGGACCCCGGCGGAGCAAGCCGAGATCTGGCGGCGCACCGCCAATGTGTTCTGGCCGCAGGCCCGCGGCGCTGCCTGCCGTGATGCCGAGGTACGCGCCGCCTGTGCCCCCGGCCTGACCGCCTGCAAAGCACTCTGGAAACTGGGGGACGAGAACACCCGCCCGGACTGGAAGCTGTTTGCCTTCCTGCTCAACCACTTCGGCCCCCGCTTTGCCCTTTGGGCGGCCGGGCTGCTGAAACGGAAATAAAGCTCTGCACCCATTGTAGGGGGCGGCGTCCCCCGATGCCCCATGAACCTCTGCCGTAAATGCCGGTTTCGGCTCCATGCCCCGTAGGGTGGGGTCACTCGACCCCGCCGCCTTTCCGCGCCTTGACCCTATCAAAACACCTAGGAGAACACCTGATTGCGTACACAAAAAACAATTTTGAACCTGGTCTATGCGCTGGGGTCCAGCCTGCTGCTGATGTTGCTGGGCTTTGCCACGCGGCGGCTGCTGGTATTTAACTTTGGCAACGATATCACCGCCGCATCCCAGGTGGTGGATAAGCTGTTCAACTTTTTCTCCATTGCGGAATTCGGTGTTGGCAGCGTCATCAGCTACCGCCTGTATGAACAGATCGCCGCCAAGGATACCGAGAAGATCAGCAAATATATGTCCATGTATAAATGGGCATACCGCGCCGTGGGTGTGGTTATCTGCGTGCTGGCGGGCATTGGGGCGCTGGCCCTGCCGTGGATCATGCCCGGCGTGGCCAGCATCCAGACGGCCTATACCGTTTACCTGCTCAACACCATCTCCACGCTGTCGGGCTATTTCCTTGTCACCCGGCGGCTGATGTACACCTGCACCCAGCAGGGGTACCTGTGTACCCGCATCGACTTCTGCTTTAATGTTGCCAACTATCTGGCCCGCATTGCCATTGCGCTGTGGCTGCCAAACTATATTTTGTATTTCGGCGTCAGCATCCTGTTCAACACCGGTGCCAACCTGGTGGTGGCAGCGCGGTATAAAAAGGATTTCCCCGAACTGCACGAGGTCAAGGTTACTTTGCGGGATTTCAAGGATCTTGGCATCTTCCATGACCTCAAGTATTACCTGGTTCACCGCCTGTCCAACACCATTTACGGCTCATCCGATACCATCGTCACCAGCCGTATGGCGGGCAGCGCTATGACGGCTAACCTTGGCAACTATACCACCGTGTCGGACAGCGCCACCAACATCGGCAATAAAATCATGGACAGCTTTGCCGCAGCCATCGGCAATATCGTGTACGATAAATCCGCCACGGCCAACGCCCATGATAAACAGGTGTTCTGGGGGCTGGATCTGTTCAGCTATTTTTTCGGCAGCTTTGTGGCAACGGCATATCTCTGCCTGTTCCAGCCGTTTATCAGCCTGTGGATGGGCAGTGACCGCCTGCTGCCGCTGGGCTTTGTTATTGTGTTCAGCCTGAACGAATATGTGGGCTGGAACCACCGGATGCTCGGCTCCTACCGCGCCGTGCTGGGCCACTTTGAGCAGGACCAGTGGTTCATGGTCGCCTCTGCCGCCACAAACCTGATTCTAAGCTTTGCACTCTTCCCGGCGTTTGGCATTACCGGCATTGTGGCGGCTACCGTTGTGGCCCACTGCATCATGTGGGTGGGGCGCGGCATTGTGGTTTGCCGCCAGTATATGCGCGGCAGCGGCTGGCGCTACCTGCGGGTGCAGGCGGTGCATCTTGTCACCCTTGTGGTACTTATGGCAGGCAGCTACCGCGTGTGCGCCCTGTTGTCCGGCGGTATTCTGGGGCTGCTGGGGCGGGCTGTTGTGGTCTGCATCCTGCCCAACCTGCTGAACCTTGCGTTTTATATCTGGACCAGCGATGCCGCCTATCTGCGCACTCAGGCTGGCCGCCTTTGGCAAAAAATTACCCATCGTTAAGGGGGAAACACAACATGGCAACCATTGGCATGCTGTATATCTGCACCGGCAAATACACCGTGTTCTGGCCGGAATTTTATGAAACTTTCAGCCGGAACTTTTTACCCGGCTGCAAAAAAGAATACTTTGTCTTTACCGATGCACCGTCCATCGCTCACGAGGATGACCCCGCTGTGCACCGCATTGACCAGCCCGCCTATGACTGGCCGCTGAGCACCATGAAGCGCTTTGCGATTTTCCTAACCCAGAAAAAGGCGTTGGAACAGCTGGATTATCTCTTCTTTTTCAACGCCAACCTGACCTGCCGGGAGGTCATTACCCCGGAAGAATTTTTGCCCCGTCCGCAGCAGGGGGAACAGTTGCTGCTGGTCCAGCAGCCGGGGTTCTGGAACAAAAAGCCGATGTTTTACAGCTATGACCGCAACCCCAGATGCACGGCCTATATCCCGTACAATTGCGGGCGGGACTATGTTTCCGGCGGGCTGAACGGCGGTACCTCGGCGGCATTCCTGGCCATGTGCAAAGAGCTGGACCGCCGCACAGAGCAGGATATCCGCAACGGCGTGGTGCCCCTGTGGCATGACGAAAGCCAGCTGAACCGCTATGCCGCCGAACACCCCGGCAGCTACCGCCTGTTGCCCCCCACTTACTGGTACCCGGAAGGCTGGCAGATGCCCTTTGAGCAAAAAATCATTGTGCGCAATAAATCCCGCTACTTTGATGTGGCGGCGGTCAAACACCATTCTCAGCACACCCGCAGCTGGCTGCAATGCAAATGGGAAGCCTTTTGCGAAAACTACCTGCCGTATTTGCTGTGCGCAAGGGACCAACTGCTGCAAAAACACCTGTAACCTAATTAGCAATTAGAAATTGCAGAACTCCCGTAGGGGCGCACATTGTGCGCCCGTCGCTTTGCCTTACATGAAATCAAACAATAGAGGAGGGGCGGCCTATGCCGCAAAAAAATGCACAGGACCGCCTGTGGAAAATTTTAACCCCGGTGCTGCTGGTTCTGGCGGTTCTCGCCATGGCCAAAACGCTGTTTGTGGGGCTGGAAATTGATGAAGAATATGCGTTTTCCCTGGGCTTCCGCCTGGTAAAGGGGGACCGGCTGTTTTATACCATGTGGGAGCCGCACCAGCTTTCGGCCTTACCGGCAGCGCTGGTGCTGGCTCTGTATACCGCCATTGCAGGCACAACCACCGGGGCGCTGCTGTTTGTGCGCGCTGTGGTGCTGGTCTGCAAAGCGGCCATGAGCGCGGTATTTTACCGCGATTTCAAGCAGACCATTGGCCGCCATGGGGCGCTGCTGAGCGCGGTGGTGCTGTTTGTCTACACCCCCAAGTGGTTCCTGGGGCCGGATTATATCAGCCAGCAGTTCCACTTCACCGTGGCGGCATTTTTGTGCTTTTACCATTATTACACCCATGGTTTCCGCCGCCCATGGCTGGTAGTGCTGGGGGCGGTGTGCGCCTGCTTCAGCTTTCTGGCGTTCCCGCAAAGCGCACTGGCGGCGGCGATGATTTTTATCGGCATGGTGTTGCTGGGCCGCCGCGGCAAGGAGCCGACGATCTGTAAGATCCCCCGCGGCGCGGTGCTGTTTGTGCTGGGCTGTATGGCCTGCGCGGCAGCGTTTCTGGCGTATGTGCTGCCCGGCATGGGGCTTACCGTGTTTTTGCAGCGCGTCAGCCTGATCCTGAACGACCCGCAGTATGATTTTACCACAAGCCAGCGGCTGGCCCTGTTGGCAAGCCAGGCACTGAACACCGCCAAATTCCTGGCAAAGCCGCTGGCCGCCAGCGTGGTGCTCTGTCTGCTGTGGTGGGCCAAAACCCGCCAAAAACGGGATTGGACCGGCCTTGCCCTGAACCTTTGGGCTATTCTGGCGGCTCTGCTCTGCACGGTGCGCGCTGTCGCGGACTCCAGCTCCGATGAGCGCTATTTTATGCCGGCGCTGGTGCTGGCGGCGGTCTGGGCGTTCCGCAAGGGGCGCGGCACAGCGCGGGAGCCGCTGTTCTGGCTGGGCTTTCTGCCGGGCATGGCGGCGTATGCGTTCATTCTGCGCTCTACGCTGCTGGGCTTTTCGGCTACCTTTATGTATCTGACCTGGCCCGCGCTCTGCGGCTGCTTTGCCATGTTGGCGTGCAGGCAGGAGAATCTGGAGCAGGGAAAACTGCCCCAGGGCCAGTGTGTGCTGGCGGCGCTGCTGGTATTTTTGCTGGTGTGCCGGTTCTGGTGCGTTCTGGTAACGGGTTGGAAGCCTGCCAATGTGGCAACAGCCAACCTGAAGCAGATCACCGCAGGCCCCGCCGCAGGGACCTGGGCGGACGAAAAAGCCGCCGATATGCAGATGGCCCTGTACGAAGCGCTGGAACCCTTTGCGGGCAAGCAGGTGCTGCAGGCTATTGGCGAGCAGCACGGCCTTGGCTTTATGATGGCGGGAGGAACCTTGACCATCGGTCAGGCGTCCGTCATCTCCGGTACCGACAGCGACCCGCGATTCATCCAGTATTATGAGGAACTGCCCGAGAAGCGTCCCGATGTGATTCTGTATGATGAAGCCGAAGTGCGCGATATGGCCGCGTTCCATGCCTGGATCGAAGAAAACTTTACCATCACCGCCCGCTACCCTGTCACCCACGGCACCGCCCACCTGCAAGTACTGGTAGTTGATTGAGCTTTCCACAAGCACAGGAAAAAATGTGGAAAACCTGCGGGTGTGTAGAACACATTTCCAACGGCTTTGTAGGGAACGGTCTCGACCGTTCCCCACAGCGCAAAACCGCAGGCCCGCCCTAATTTCTAATTCAATCTTCGCTCCTTCCAATTTGACCCACCGCCCCAAATATAGTATTCTATAATCAATCAAAATATCTTGTTCAGGAGGCTTACCCTATGCCGGAACGCTTTCTTGTTTTTATCCCTGCCTATAACTGTGAAAAACAGGTGCCCCGTGTGCTGAACCAGCTGCTGGACTGTCAGGTGGCCGCTATGGTCACCGAGTGCATCGTGGTCAATAACCGCTCCACCGACGGCACCGAAGCCGCCGTGCAAAGCTGGATGCAGGCCCACCCGCAGGCCCCGGTCCGCCTGCTGCGCAACGACCAGAACTATGGCCTGGGCGGCAGCCATAAAGTGGCATTCCAGTACGCCGTTCAGCATAACTTCGATTACCTGATTGTGCTGCATGGCGACGACCAGGGCGATATCCGCGATGTGCTGCCCCTGGTACACAGCGGCCGCCACCGTAAGTATGATTGCTGCCTTGGCTCCCGTTTTATGCCGGAAAGCCGCATCAAAGGCTACAGCACTCTGCGTGTGGTGGGCAACTATGGCTTTAACTGGCTGTTCAGCCTGGTGGCCGGGCACAAGATCACCGACCTGGGCAGCGGCCTGAACCTGTACGCAGTGCCACCGCTGGCAAACGGTTATTATAAAAAATTTCCGGATACGTTGTATTTTAATGACTGCATGATCCTGGCCCTCTGCCACCTCAAGCAGAAAGTCCTTTTCTTCCCCATCAGCTGGCGGGAGGAAGACCAGGTATCCAACAACAAACTGACCAGCTTTGGCGTCAGCCTGCTCAAACTGTGCGGGCGCTACCTGAAAAACAAAAACGAGTTTGTGACCCGCGAATGGCGGGAAAAACCAATCGAAGAATATACAAGCACCATCATTGCTTCCAATCTGTAAAGGGGGATGTTGATTATGAAGGTTCTGGTAACGGGTGCTGCCGGGTTTATCGGCGGCCAGCTCATGCATGCATTGTGGAAAAACGGCCATACCGCCGTTGGTGTGGATAACTACAGCTATGGCAGCGCCGATAACCTGCATTTTGACGACCATGATTTTTCCGCCGATGTCATCAAGATGGATATCCGCGATAAAGAGGGCATGAAAGCCCTGTTTGAGCAGGAAAAGTTTGATATCGTCTATAACATTGCGGGCATTGCCCCCCTGCCGGACTGCCAGAGCGACCCGGTGGAGGCCGTCAGCGTCAACACGCTGGGCCTTGTCAACGTGCTGGAAAACGCCCGCCGCACCGGCGTTAAGCATGTCATTCAGGCATCCACCAACGCGATGTACGAGAATGAAACCGAGTTCCCGACCGTGGAATCCAAGTTCAACCCGCCCACGCTGATCTATCCCAACACCAAATACTGCGGCGAGCGGTTCTGCCAGAGCTTTGCCGATACCTACGGCATGAACATCACCTGCCTGCGCTTTGCCAACGTTTACGGCCCGCACATTGACTGCCTGCGCAAGCAGCCGCCGTTTGTGGGCTATATGATCCGCGAGCTGTACTATGACCGCGTGCCGGAGTTCCACTCTGACGGCAACCAGCGCCGCGATTATATCTATGTGGATGACCTTATCGACCTGGCCATGCGCGTGTGGGATCAGCCGGGCTTTGATGCCGTCAACGTTTCCAGCAACAAGAACTACTCCGTCCGCGAACTGTACGCCACGGCCTGCGAGCTGATGGGCAAGCAGATCGAAGCCAAATACTGCCCGTCCAGCCATTACTGGGCCAAGTACCCGGAGCTGTACGGCGGCGCTTACGGCATCAAGCCGGAAATTCTGGACCACGAGGTCAACAAGTATTCCCTGTGCGATAACACCCACGCCAAAGAGTGCTATGGCTGGGAACCGAAGATCGACATCCGCGAAGGCCTGCGCCGCGTGATCGAGAACGAGTGCGCCATGCTGGCTGCCCGCGATGCGAAAGGGGAATAATATGGCAAAGCTGCACCTTGTAATGCCGATGGCCGGGCGCGGCAGCCGCTTTTTTGAAAACGGCTTTGTGATGCCCAAGCCCCTGATCGAGATCAACGGCCGCCCGTTTTTCTATTGGGCAACCCAGAGCATTGCCAAATTTGTGGACTGTGCCGATATCACCTTTGTGGTGCTGGAGGAGCATATCCGCGACCATGCCATTGACCGGGAAATCAAAACCTATTACCCCGATGCCAAAATCGTGGCCCTGCCCGAAGTGACGGAGGGCGCCGCCATCACCGCCCTGCGCGGGACGGAAAGCCTGCCGGACGATGAGCCGCTGCTCTTTAATGACTGCGACCACCTGTTCCTCTGCAAGCCGTTCAATGAGTTTTGCAAGGCGGGCGATTTTGCCAACGGCCCGGACGGTGCACTGCTGACCTTTGCCAGCGACTCCCCGGCCTACAGCTACCTGCAATATGGGGCCGACGGCAGGGTGTGCCACACGGTGGAAAAGCAGGTCGTCAGCCATGATGCCATCTGCGGGGCGTATTACTTCAAAAATAAGCAGCTCTATGCTTCCGCCTGTGCAGAGTACCTGCACCACTGCGATTATAAAGAATTTTTTGTTTCCGGCATTTACAACGTGCTGGCCGCCCGCGGGGCGGACCTGCGCGGATTTGCAACTGATCTGCACCTGCCCTTTGGCACCCCGGCAGAGTATGCCCAGGCGGAACAGGAAGCCAACAAGGCCGCGTTTGAAATGCTGATGTAAAATCCCACCAATAAACTAACTGATTCAGGTGACCGCCGATGCAACCTTTCGGAACCATTTTATTATTGCTGCTTTCCTCCGCGGCATTGGTGCTGCTGGGGCATGTGTTCCGCCTGCTCCGGTGGGAACAGTTCATCCGCATTTATGAATACCCCCAGCGCCGCAGCCTGCTGCGCGCCATGGCCGGGGGCTACGCCGTCAACTTTCTGCTGCCATTCCATGTGGGCGATTTTCTGCGCGCCGCTCTGGCTGGCCGCAAAATGAAAACCGGAACAGGCTTTGCTTTTGCCACTGTCATCATGGATCGCTTTCTGGATGTGTGGGTGGTGGCGCTGCTGTTCGGCGGGTTCCGGCTGGCCGGGCTGGGCGGCGCTGCGGTTTTGGGCGCAGCGCGGTATTATCTGGTTTTTGCGCTGCTGCTGGCCGCCGCCCTGGTGCTGGTGGTGCTGCTGCGGGACCTGCTCAAGCGGTGCTGCCTGGCCGTGTGCAGCATTTTCAATGATACCATCAAGCTGGACGGCCTTGTGTTCTGCTGGAGTCTCATCAATACCTTCAAGGATCTGCGCCGCATCAACCTGTGGCGGCTGCTGCTCAATACGGTTCTCATGTGGGGGGCCTACCTTGCTTCTTACGCGGTGCTGGGGCAGGCAATCATTGCCTGCGGCGGCGCTGGCGGCAGCTTTGGCTTGGTGGAAGTGTTCAACATGCTGTTCGGCGTCAAGAGCGTGGATGTGACCAGCCTTGGCGTGGCGGGCTCCCTCGGTTTGAGCGATGCCGCCCGTGGGCTGGTGATCGCCTGGTTCCTGCTGCCGCTGGCGGTTATGTTTGCGGCACCTCTTTTGCCGGAACATCTGCGCGCCGCCCTGAACGGTGCAGCGGAGCCGATCGCCAACCGGGAAGCCGGGCAGGAAAACTACCTGAACCTGCTGCCCCAGGTGGACCCGCGGGACCGCGGCGCATTCCTCAACCAGTATTTCAGCCTGCAGAACAAAGCCTATGTGGCCAAGTTCATTGAGATCAACCAGAACATTACCATTTTGCAGGATTATTCCGCCGGTTCCAACGCAACGACCATGCTGTGTACCGATGGTGCCGCGACCTTTTACCGCAAATACGCCTTTGGCGCGGACGGTGCCAAACTGGCCGAACAGCTGGCTTGGCTGCGCCGCAATGCCGCCCGCCTGCCGCTGTGCGAAATTCTGCGCGAGGGCACCGGCGAAGGCTACTGCTGGTATGATATGACCTATTCCGGCAGCGCGGTGGGGCTGTTCCGCTATATCCATTCCAACCCGCCGGGAAAAAGCGCAGCCATCCTGCGCAGTGTGCTGCGGGCACTGGATGAACAGCTCTACCGCCCCACAGCCCGCCCGGCGGATCCCGAAAAAATTGAGGAATACCTGAACAAAAAGATGGATGCCAATCTGGAAAAGATCCGGGACGCCCGCATCCTGAAAGAACTGTGGAACTATGACCGCATCTGGATCAATGGCCGCAGCTACCGCAACCTGAAAGAGCTGGGCCGCCTGTTTGACCACAATGCGCTGCGTACTCTGTTTGCCGCAGACCCCGTGGCGGATATCCACGGCGATCTGACGGTGGAAAACATCATCTGCCGCACCGATGTGGAGAACCCCGATAAAGCGTGGTACATCATTGACCCCAACACCGGCAACCTGCACGACAGCCCCTACCTGGATTACGGCAAACTGCTGCAAAGCCTGCACGGCGGCTATGAGTTCATGATGATGACCCCGCGCTGCACTGTGCAGGAAAACCATATTGACTTCCAGCTGACCCGCTCCGCCGCCTATGATACGCTGTTTGAAGCGGTCTGCGATGACCTGCGTGCCCGCTGCGGCGCGGCAGGGCTGCACAGCATCCTGGCGCACGAGCTCATCCACTGGCTGCGCCTGATGCCCTACAAGCTCAACAAAGATAAAAAGCGTGCCCCCATGTTCTATGCTGGGCTTGTCATGGTGGCCAACGACCTAAACACATGGGAAAACGAGGGAAAATTTGATGAAAAAGCAAGGACTGATCGCCGTTGATCTGGACGGCACATTGTTTGATACGGTTGCCGTCAACGCTGAAAGCTACCGCCGTGCGCTGGAGTCGTTCGGCTTTACGGTGGATTATGATTACTATGCCGCTTACTGCAACGGCAGTCATTACCGCGCCTTTTTGCAGCCGCTGATGGGCGGCAGCCCCTCTGCCGAGGATGTGGAGCGGGTGCATGACCTGAAAAAGCAGTATTACGCCGCCAACATGGACATAGCCCGCAAAAACGAGGCACTGTTTGTCATCTTGGAAGCTCTGCGCCCCACCCATTACCTGGCCGTGATTACCACAGGAAGCCGCCAGAACGCAACGGAAATGCTGGACCACTTTCACTGCACTGACTGGTTTGACCTGATCCTGACCCAGGAAGATGTGGTCAACAATAAGCCGGACCCGGAGGGCTACCTGAAAGCCATGGCCCACTTTGGCGTGGACGCCGCCCATACCATGATCTTTGAGGACAGCGCCACCGGCCTTGCCGCCGCCCGCGCCACCGGAGCCAGCGTGTTTGCGTGCAATCAGTTCTGACCTAAGGCAACACCGCACAATTCCCGCCTTACGGCTTAAGCACCGCTCCGGCAGCTGCGGCACGGCATCTGCGTTGCCAAAATGCT
>ERZ772865.879-NODE-879-length-32848-cov-6.644040_pt1 | contig 32848 bp, 27 predicted proteins | sample MGYA00512133_ERZ772865 | MGnify/ENA primary metagenome ERZ772865 (study PRJEB29015, sample SAMEA2737722) | human gut metagenome | biome: human gut; feature: human-associated habitat; material: faeces | place: China | collected 2012 ...
AGGGCCAGTTCCCGGAAGAGCCAGTTCTGGGAGGCAAACCATTTTTTTAGGTCCTTTCCCCGGTATTGCAGACCGTCCACCAGGATCAGCACCGCCGTGCACAGAACCAGCGCCCAGATATCCTGCCGGTCCAGGCCCATGGTGTAAAAGGCCTGCCCTACGAGGTCCGCCGGATGCAGCTGCGTTACGATATGCTTCAGCATGGCTGCAGCTGTGCCCAGGCCCTCTGCGCGGAAAAAGAGCCAGCCAAGGTCCACCAGCAGGAAGGTGATCAGCATTCGGAAGAGCTTATAGGATGCCGCCTGCCGGTTCACGCGGAGCACGTCCAGCGCTTTTTCCCGCAGAGGCTTTGTCAGTCCGCCGAAAATCTGATAGAAGCCGTGAATGGCCCCCCACAGCACAAAGGTCCACAGTGCCCCGTGCCACAGGCCGCTGACCAGAAAGACAATGAGGACATTGCGGTACTTCTTCCAGGAGGCGCACCGGCTGCCCCCCAGGGGAATATAGACATAGTCCCGGAACCAGGAGCTCAGGGAGATATGCCACCGCCGCCAGAACTCCTGGACAGATTGGGCAAAATAGGGGGTATCGAAGTTTTTGGGCAGGTGGATGCCCAGCATCTCCGCCCCGCCGATGGCCATATAGGAGTAGCCTGCGAAGTCGCCGTAGATCTGCAGGGCGTAGACGGCTGTGGCGAACACCAGGAAGATGCCGGAATAGCTTTCAAAAGCCCCGTAGACCGTATTGACCAGCACCGCCGCCCGGTCCGCAATGCAGAGCTTCAGGAAGAAGCCCCAGGTCATGGTGAGAAAGCCCCGGCGCAAAGCGTCAAAATCCGCCTTCTTAGGCCTTTCATACTGGGGAAGCAATTGGTCCCCCCGGCCGATGGGTCCGGAAAGGAGCTGGGGAAAAAAGGACACAAACAGGGCAAACCGCAAAAAGTTCTTCTCCGGCTTGTATTTGCCCCGATACACATCGATGAGATACCCCGCCGCCTGGAAGGTGAAGAAGGAGATGCCCGCCGGCTGCAAAAGGCTCACCCGGGGCATGGGCTCTCCCAACCCCAGAGCCCGGGTCAGGGCGTTGATGCTGTAGAGGCCGAAGTCCAGGTATTTGTACACCAGCAGAGCACCCAAGGTTCCCCCCAGGCCCAGCCAAAACAGCCACCGCCGCTTTTTTTGCCCCAGCAGCAGCCCGGCCGCATACACCAGCACCGTCAGCCCCAGCAGCAGCACGCAGAAGCGCTTGCCCCAGCTGGCATAGAACACATAGCTTGCCACCAGCAGAAGCCCATTGCGCCACTTTGCAGGTGCAAGCTGCGTCAGCACCAGCACAATGGGGAAAAACAGCAGAAAGCTGTAGGAATTGAAGACCATAGTCACTCCTGCGGCGAAATCTCGCCTTTTTCATCCAGTATATCACAGAATGGGAGTCTGAGCAAGCAGCTTCTTGCCTTCGACAAGACGATTGCGATGGTATCCGGGAGGCTGCCTTTGGGGCGGTTCATGCTTGCGCAGGAGCACGGCGCGCTTTCCGAATGAAACCTGCCTTTATCGAAATTCGACCCTTGAAATGCTTTACTTGCGCCACATAATATGGTATTATATGGAATAGTTCCCGGCGATGCGGGATACTGCACACGTTCCGGGCCCATTGTACAAAAATGAGAGGTTTGCATGTTATGAAGCCGGTCCTTGCTTTTTTATTGCCTTTTCTGATGCTGATAAATCTATCCGCCTGTTCCGGAGCACAGGCCCCGGTCCGGGAGACCGCCCCTGTGACCACCTCTGCTGTGGAGATAACGCCGGAGACCGAAGCTTCTGCGGCGGTTCCGGAAACGGAACCCGTCCTGGAGGGCGGCCTCTTTTTAAAGGTATCCTCCATTACCTTCTCCCTTGTGGGAGAAAGCGACGATATTTATCTGGGTGTGATCCCCAGAGAGCTGCTGACCTGGGAAAGTGACGCACCCGAGATCATTGCGGTGGACAACGGTGTCCTGACGGCAAAGGGCGTAGGGTCTGCGACCATTCGGGTCACCTACGGTGACCGCCAGGTACAGTGCAGCGCAAGCTGCCTGGCACAGACACAGGACGAGCTGAGGCAGCTGGATCCTGCCATCCTCTCCGCGCCGAACCGCCTGCTGCCGGAGGTGGACCTGACTTCTCCCTGCACGGCTTTTGACGATTCCGCCATTTTGGGAGATTCCATTACCTATTTCCTCTGGCAATACGAAAACACCGTGCATTACCTGGGAGATATGACCTTCGTTACCCGCCAGGGCATCAGCCTTCACGGCCTGGTGGATCGGTTCAAGAATATGTATTATGAAGGCGTCGAAACGAATATTGAGGATATCATCGCAAAGGTAGATGCTTCCCGGGTCTATATTCTGCTGGGGTGCCTGGATTTTCAGGTTCCCGCGTCTGCAGCTCAGCTGATGGAGCACTGGGAAAAGCTGTGTGATCTCATTGCGGAAAAAGCTCCCGAAAAGGAGATCATCCTTATTTCCAACATTCCAGGCTATACCCCGGGAATGCAGCCCACCCAGTACAATCTGGATGTGGCGCAGATCACGCCGCAGCTTCGGCAGCTTGCAAGGGAGCGGGGCTATGGCTTCCTGGACCTTGGCTACTACATCCAGGATCCTCTGGGGAGAATGCCAAAGATCTACAGCAAGGACGAATTCCATATGAATGACGCAGGAAGCCTCGTCTGGATCCGGCTTTTGCGGTATTCCGCATACCTGGAAGCGGCGGGCGGAAGCCTGACCTGAGCTTTGGCGGCGATGGCCAATGGAATGCCATCCCATGGAACACTGATTATGGAGGAACCACCGAAATGACGCAGATCACCTTTCAGCAATTAAAAAAGCTGTCCAAGACGGATGCATCAGCGCTCCCGCAATATTCCCTGGCGGTGCTCGGCGACTGCGCGACCCAGCACCTGGCCACGGCCCTGCGGGGCTATGGCGTTTCTGCCGGCATTCGCCTGAATGTATTCGATGCGGACTATGATCAGATCGATGCCCAGGTCATGGCCCCGGACTCCGAGCTGTATCGCTTCGCCCCCCAGGGGGTGCTGCTCCAGATGTGTACCGAAAAGCTCCAGGAGGCCTTCTACGATCGCCCGCCGGAGGCAAGGGCTTCCTTTGCGGAGGATACCTATGCCAGGATCCGGCAGATATGGAGCCGGATCGGCAGCCACATTCCCGCGACGGTCCTGCAGTGTAATTTTCCTCTGATCGACGACGGGGTATTTGGTCAGTTCGGCAATAAAACCGAGCAGTCCTTCCTGTTCCAGCAGCGCAAGCTCAATTATCTTTTGATGCAGGGCTGCCAGGAGGCAAAAAATACATTCCTGATCGATCTGGACGCACTCCAGACGGCACTGGGCAGGAGCACATTTGCCGATCCGAAGCTGTACTATGTTGCAAAAATGCCCATTTCCCTGGCCGCACTCCCCGCTGCTGCGAAGCTGGTGGTGGATGTGGTGCGGTCATTGCAGGGAGCGGTCAAAAAATGCCTGGTGCTGGATCTGGACAACACCCTTTGGGGCGGTGTGATCGGAGACGACGGCCTCAGCGGGATCCAGATCGGAGAGCTTGGTACCGGCCATGCCTTCTCGGATTTCCAGAAATGGCTGAAGGAGCTGAAAAACCGGGGGATCCTCCTGACGGTTTGCAGCAAAAACAACGAGGACACCGCAAAGGAGCCCTTTGAGAAGCATCCGGAGATGGTGCTGCGGCTGGAGGACTTCTCCATGTTTGTGGCAAACTGGGAGGATAAGGCCCGGAATATCCGCACCATCCAGCAGTCCCTGAACATCGGAATGGACAGCATGGTATTTCTGGATGACAATCCCTTTGAGCGGGAGCTGGTGAGAACCATGATCCCGGAGATCACGGTCCCGGAGCTTCCGGAGGATCCGGCGCTGTATTTGCAGTACCTGCGGGGCCTGGACCTGTTTGAAACCGCCTCCTATTCCAGGGAGGATGCCGGGCGCACGGAGCAGTACCGGGAGAAGGCCCAGCGGGCTGCCTTTGAAGCGGCCTTCCAGTCCTACGACGACTATCTGGAGGCTCTGCAAATGCGCGCATCCGCAGCCGCCTTTGACCCGTTCCATTACCCCCGGATCGCCCAGCTGACCCAGCGCTCCAACCAGTTCAATCTGCGGACCGTCCGCTATACCGAGGCGGAGATCGAGGCCCTGGCCCAGGATGACAGCCGCATCGGCCTGTATTTCACGCTGAAGGACAAATTCGGAGACCATGGACTCATCAGCGTGGTGGTCCTGGAGAAGCAGCCGGAGGACACGCTGTTCATCAGTGAGTGGCTCATGAGCTGCCGTGTCCTGAAACGGGGCATGGAGGAGTTCATTGTGGATAAGATCCTGTCGGTGGCTGCACAGCAGGGCTTCCGCCGGGTTGTCGGCGAATATATCCCCACACCGAAGAACGCGATGGTCAAGGACCTTTATGAACAGCTTGGCTTTGCCAGACTGGAAAACGGCCGGTTCCAGGCAGAGGTTTCCGGCTTCCCCTATCACAAGACCTTTATTACGGAGGAATGAAACATGACACGGCAAGAAATTTTTCAGAAGCTCAACGAGATCTTTTCCGATGTGTTTGACGAGGAGATCGTGGTCACCGACGAGACCACCTCTGCAGACATTGAGGACTGGGATTCTCTGACCCACATCACCCTGATCGCAGAGGTGGAGAGCGCCTTTTCCATCAAATTCTCCATGAAAGCAGTGCTGGATATGAAAAACGTGGGAGAAATGGCAGACCTGATTGAAAAAAGCCTGGCATAAGCCCATGCCGACACCCTACCAACTATAAGAAAGGAGGGGCCGCGTTTGGTCTTTTCCTCGGCAGTATTTTTGTTCGCTTTTTTACCGCTGACGATTTTCGGATATTTTCTGCTCCCCCGGAAGTGGCGCAATGCATACCTGATGCTTGCATCCCTGGTGTTCTATGCCTGGGGCGAGCCGAAGTTCGTGCTCGTGATGATCGCCTCCATTCTGATGAACTACCTGTTTGGACTTTTGGTCGTCAAAAAGGAGGACGAAGCCTGTCGGAAGCGGATCCTGGTGCTGATGGTCATCGCCAATCTGTCGCTGCTGTTCGTCTTTAAATATCTGAATTTCACCGTTGCGAACCTGAACGTGCTTTTTCACGGACGGATCCCCCAGACCCATATCGTCCTGCCCATCGGCATTTCCTTCTTCACCTTTCAGGCCATGTCCTATGTATTCGATGTCTCCATGGGGCGCGGAAAGGTCCAGAAAAACCCGTTGAATGTGGCGCTGTACATTGCACTGTTCCCGCAGCTGATCGCCGGACCCATCGTCCGCTACCAGACCGTTGCCGATGAAATACAGGATCGGAACGAGAATCTGGAGGACTTCGCAAGAGGGATCCGGAGATTCGTCATAGGTCTTGGCAAGAAGATGCTCCTGTCCAACAGCATTGCGCTGCTGGCGGACCAGACCTTTGACTGCGCCGCCCCCGGAAGCCTTTCCGTTGCGACGGCGTGGCTGGGTGCGCTGGCGTATGCCTTCCAGATCTACTTCGATTTTGGCGGCTATTCCGATATGGCCATCGGGCTGGGCCTGATGTTTGGATTCCATTTTGACGAGAATTTCAATTACCCCTATATCTCCAGAACCGTATCCGAGTTCTGGCAGCGCTGGCATATTTCCCTGAGCTCCTGGTTCCGGGACTACCTGTTTTATCCCGTCTCCCGGAAGGCGGTGCCCCTGGGCCAGAAGGCCAGAAAGCGCTGGGGAAAAACGGTGGGCCGCCTGGTGCCGTCGGTGATCGCCCTTTCCGTGGTGTGGCTCAGCACCGGCATCTGGCACGGTGCCAGCTGGACCTATATCCTGTGGGGCGTGTATTACGGCATTCTGCTGATCTGCGCCCTGATTTTTGCGCCCCTGTCCAAGAAGCTGGCAAAAGGTCTGCACATCCATACCCAGTCCGTTCCCTTTGCGGCCTTTCAGATCCTGCGCACCATGATCCTGGTGCTGCTGGGTTATGTGCTGTTCCGCTCCACCTCCATGCACCGGGCGCTGGAGTATTTTGGAGCCATGTTTGGCCTGACGGGAAACGCTGCGGCAGACGGTGCTGCGGCGGCTGCGCTGAAAAATCATGCCTCGGCACTGATCCTGTGCGCGTTGGCATCTACCCCCATAGCCTGCTGGGTTCAGAAGCATACGGGGAGGTTCGGCAACTCTGACGCCGTGAAAAACGCCGTTTGCGGTGTGATTTTCCTGGCAGCAGTGGCCTGCATCGTCAGCTCCTCTTATAATCCCTTTATCTATTTTGCGTTCTGAGCGCCCTGCGGAAAGCCTGGGCCTATGAGGAAAACGGAAAAGAAGGTGGAATTTGTGAAAAAGAAGGCAATTATGCTGCTCCTGGCAGCGGCGGTGATCGGATCGCTCTGCGCCTGTGGGGCCAGATCCGAAACGGCTCCCCCTGCGGAAACTGCTGCGACCGTTGAACCGGCCACGGAAACGACTGTGGAGGCGGCCCCGGATGAGACCGCGGAGACGGAGCCCACCGTTGTGGAGGGGGATCTGTTTTTAAAGGCCTCCTCGGTGACCTTTTCCCTGGTTGGGGAACAGGAGGACATCTATCTGGGGGTGATCCCCCGGGAGCTGGTGAGCTGGGAAAGCGACGACCCGTCCGTCGTTTCCGTTGAGAATGGCGTTCTGACTGCCACCGGTGTCGGTACCACGACCGTCCGCGCATCCTATGCAGACCGCAGTGTCTCCTGCACGGTCGGCTGCCTGGCAGAGACAGAGGAAGCTTTGCTGCAATTGGATACGGACATCCTCTGCGCGCCGAAGCGTTTGCCGCCGGAGGTGGATCTGGAAGAGCCCTGCACCTATTTTGATAACAGTGCCATTGTTGGCGATTCCATTACGTTTATCATGTTCCAGTGGGAGAGCAAATCGAACTACCTGGGGGACATGCTGTTCCTGGCCCGGGGCGGCACCAGCCTCAACGGAATCGTCCACCGGTTCAGCAACATCTATTACAAAGGCACAGAGGCCAACCTGGAGGATGCCATTCAGCAATCCGGCGTGGAGCGGGTCTACTTCCTGCTGGGCTCCAATGACATCGGAGACCCCAGTCAGCGGCTGCTGTACTTCGAAAACTGGGACATTATGCTGGAGCGGATCCGGGAGAAGAGCCCCGATGTGGAAATAATCATGATCTCCAATCTGCCCCAATACGACGATCTGGACAGACCGGAGCGGACGCAGCCACATATCCGGACCTACAACGATTTGATGGTGGAATACAATGCCCAGCTGCGGCAATACGCCGAAGAGCATGGCTGCGGTTATCTGGATCTCAGCTATTACATCCAGGACCATTTCGGAAGAATGGCAAAGATATACCACCAGGACAACTACCATCTGAATGAGGCCGGCTGCCTGAGCTGGATGAAGGTACTGCGCTATTACGCAAAATACGAACTTGAGGGAGGCACTCTGTCATGAAAAAAATAATTGCCCTGCTATTGGTTTTTGTAATGCTGCTTACGGTTTCCGCCTGCGGAAGCACGAAAAAAAGTCTGGATATCGATGCGCTTTACGGCAGCCTGGAGCAGTATCTGCCGGAGATGTTTGAGCCGGACGAGGACACCCTTCTGAACTTCCTGGGTGTTCAGACTGCGGACTGCACCAAGTATAAGATCGCCATCTGCGCAGAGGGACTGCGGGTGCACGAGGTCTGGCTGATCGAGGCAAAGGACCAGGCCGCCCTGGAGCGGCTGCAGACTCTGGCCAACAACCGGATCCAGTCCAAGCTGGACGAAACGGTATCCTATGTGCCCGACCAGTATCCCATTGTCCAGCAGGCACAGGTTTTGACCGACGGGTTGTATCTGGCGCTGTTCATCTCTCCTGAGGTTGAAAGCATGGCCGCCGCCTTTGAGGCTGCCCTTCAGTGAGCGGACCTGCGGGCAAGCGCAAGCGGAGGAGTGACTGCAAATGAAAAAACACAATATGGCAGCTGCGATCCTGTTTTGCGGCTTCCTGGCCGTCATGGCTTTGAGCTATCTGCTTCCCCAAAAGACCTTCTCCGATTCGGAGCGCCGGTACCTGGCGCAGATGCCGAAGTTCCAGTGGAAAACCGCTTCCACCGGAAAATGGGGAGGCGAGGTGGAGACCTACCTGACGGATCATGTCCTGGGCAGGGATCTGCTGGTGGGCATCAATGCCTACATGGAGTATTTTGCAGGCCGCCAGCAGCTGAAGGATATCTGGGTTGTGGATGAAAAGCTGGTGGAGGCCCCTGTCGCCGTGGACGAGGCGGCCATTGCCCGGAACATGAATGCCATCAACGCCTTTGCCGAAAGCGTCGGTCAGCCCATAGACCTGATGGTCGTGCCCTCCGCAGGCTGGGCCTCCGGGGAAGCGGACTATACGGATGCGGATGCCCTGGCGCGCATCGCCCAAAAGGCAGACTCGGGTGTCCGGATGCTCCCCGTGCAGCAGATCTTCGAAGGAAGACCGGAACTGTACTACAACACGGATCACCATTGGACGAGCCGGGGGGCCTACGATGCCTACGCATGCTATATGAACGCACTGGGCAGAGATCTCCGGACAAGCTACAGTGTGACAACCGTGGATGGATTCCGGGGCTCTACCTATGCCCGCAGTGCTCTGTGGCTGACCCCGGCGGAATCTATGGAGCTCTGGCAGGGAAGCGAAGGGCTTACCGTCACCAATGGCGAGACGGAAGGCACCCACACCGGCATTTTTTATGAAGAGCGCCTGACCTCTGCCGATATGTATACCGTTTTCCTGGACGGAAACCACTCCCTTGTCCGGGTCAAAAATCCCGGAAAGGAAGGAAAGCTTCTGGTCATCCGGGACTCCTACGGAAACTGCCTGGGCGGCTTCCTGGCGGAGAGCTATGGGGAGGTCGTGCTGGTCGATCTGCGCTATTACCGCCGCCCGGTATCGGAGCTGGTGCGCGAGGAGCAGTTTGACAATATCCTCGTTTGCTACAACTGCCTGAATTTTCTGACGGATACGAATTTGCCAACACTGAAATAACGGAGGCCCCAGTCACTGGGAATGCAAAGCATGGAAATCAAAAAAGCAGCCCTGGAGGATATCCCCGAGATCGTGAAGGTATATGACATTGCCCGAATGTTTATGCGGGCCAATGGGAACCTGAGCCAGTGGGGCGGAGGGTATCCGGGGGAGGCACTCCTCCGGGGCGACATTCAGGCAGGGAACCTGTTTATTCTGTGTGCCGATGGCGCGATGGAAGGTGTCTTTGCCTTCATCCCCGGGGAGGACCCGACTTATCGGTATATTGAAGACGGCAGCTGGCACCGGAACCGTCCCTATGGCACCATTCACCGCCTGGCTTCCCGGGGCACAGCCCGTGGCGTTGCCAAGGCCTGCTTTGACTTCTGCCGGGAAAAGATCCCCTATCTGCGCATTGATACCCATGCGGATAATCACCCCATGCAAAGCGCCGTCCTGCGCTACGGCTTCCGGAAATGCGGCACCATCTATCTGGCGGACGGGTCACCCAGGATCGCCTTTGACTATATGCAGGGCAAGTAAGCGAAGAGAATGCCTGTCGAATCAGAGAATATTTTAGTTACGACTGCCAGAATACACTGCTTTCTAAATTTTATCAGTTATGACTGTGCTATGGCAATCTGAATAATTATCTGTACTGCCAAGAGCATGGAATGGAAAAATACATGAAGTTCCCCATGTACGAAAAGGAAATCAAGGACAAGAAGTACCGTGACGATCCATATGGTAGGCAAAATGTAGGGAGGTTTGACGCTTACTTCTGAACTGTGAAAACGAGAAACTGCCAAAGGAAACAATGGTGGCATTTGAACCATAAAAAGAAAAACCGCTACAACATCCATCCCACTTTGGAATGAGAATTGCAGCGGTTTATTTGCTGGGAACTAATTATTCGATATTTGTGATTTCCCAATCATCCTTTACCAGATGGGTAAAGCCTTTGTTTTCTTCTTCGTCAGGAACAGATGCAGTCCAGATGATTTCTCCGTTTTCACCCAGAGCAGTTATTGTTAATCCTCGCAGATCAGTGTAGCCATCGAGGTTTTCGAGCCAGATGCGTTCGCCTTTCTTGAACAGGGAACCATCAGCGTTTTCACATCCACCACTTGCGTTAGGCATTGTAAGCTTGATGCTCTTAACACCTTCTGCACCGATGGTCAGATAAAACTTAGAAAGTTCATCCTCTATGGACGGAAACTGGATTTTCTGTCGTGCTTCTTCGGTAGCGAAGATCCACCACTTGCCATTCATAAAGAGTTCAATGGTTCCCTCGGTTGCCCCGTATTGATAACCATAACCTGTACCAAAATTGGACTGATCGTCAACGCTGGGCTGTTTATTTCCATCAACCTGGGATGTGATTTCTCCATCCATAACACCACATCTTGCTTCTATTTTGCTTTCATGGCCAGTATCAAGATACAGCGTCCCGTTCACCATAACCATAGGGATTAAGTCCCATGTTTCGGCTTCCTTTATAATCTTAATGCCATAAACATCCGCAATTTGTGCAGGATAAGTTTCAAGGATTTCACCGAAGTATTCAATTTCAATCACATCTCCGATTTCAGGTTCTGGTGATGGATGCGCATTTCTGATAGGTACTTCCATTCGGTCTGCACTATTCAATTCCCAGCTACCTTCAACGGGCTTCACAAGATAATGGCCACCATGAATTTCCAGAATTTCAGCCTGGAACACCTGATGGGCTTCGTTGGAAAAACCTTCAATCTGAATACAATGATTCTTGAAAACCAATCGATCAGTTTCTACCAGTTCATCAGTATTATATTTCTTTTTATCTACATAGAGGTATCCGTCAGCTTCATTAAATCTGAGGGTAAAATCGAAATATCCTCGGTCAGACAGTTCATAGCTTACTCCGTTTGCATAGTCATAGATAATGACGCGGTTGTCAATCATGCCTGAGCCCCAACTGATTGAAGAACACAACTCAGGCAAACCATCGCCGGTGAGGTCGCAGAAATAGGCGTTCCAGATTGGCATCCCCGTATAAAGTGAAGTGCTTTTACTACCCTTAACAGCCAGCATCTCTCCGTAAGTCCAACGGAAGGTCACATCCGGGAACTCGGTGAGGCTGATTTCAAGACTACCGTCCCATTTCATTTCATCAGGGGTTTCAAGGTAATCAAACCACTCTATTACGGAATTTATCTCATCCACAATACGCACTTCTACATTTTCTACTTCAACATAAACAATAATGTCCTCATTGGTGGGGTTCTGCATATTCACACCAATCTTAAACCACGTATCTTTTTCTGCATCAAATTCCACAGGCATACCATGCGTAAGATAAGTGGCTGTGTATCCGGTTTCTGCTGTCTTATTAACGGGGAACAAAAGAACTTCTGTATCACCCAATCCATCACCAGACCATATTTTGATTGAATTTCTGACTGTGCTGACTTCCTCATCCGTATATGCAAATTCCTCTTGACTTCCTGCGGGAACAACAATTCGCAATGTATAGCGGTCTTGCTTAGGATTCGTTAGGAAGCAGACCGCAACGATCACACAGGCAATCACTGCCAGAATAATAATCCAGAACGCAGGTTTCTTATAATTCATCACGGATTTCACACGATCTTTGACACCAACTTCACCAAAGGCAAGTGGGCAGGCCGCAATCATGCGACGGTTGACGCTGCAGGCCACAAGTGCTTGCGTATAATCGGCTCGCTGTTCGTTGCTAAGTCCTTTGATGACCTTTTCATCGCAGGCAAGCTCAATGTCACGGCAAAGAAGCACATAAGCCAACCACATCAAAGGATTGAACCAATGGATCGTCAGCAAGAGAAAACCCAGGGGTTTCCACCAATGGTCTTTACGACGAATGTGCGCCTGTTCATGGGCAACAACGTGTTCCATATCCTGTTCGTTCATGCTGAACGGAAGATAGATTCTCGGATTGATAATACCAAGCACAAACGGAGAGCTTACATTCTCGCTCTGGAAAATGTTGTCCTTGTAGCGAACGGCAGTATCAATTTCTCGATTCAGACGCCAATAGCTGATAATAGTATAGGTGGCTAAAAGCAGAATACCGATAATCCAAACAATGGTAAGAATAGTCATCACGTTATTACCATTGTTTGTGGGAACAGTAACACCTTCAAAATACCGATCTCCAAGATAATCATTTATCCGGTTATCAATGGGAGTAATGCCGGTCTGAACATCGAAGCTCGGCCCGGAGATTATTTTTTCAGGAAATGTTTCTGCACTCGGAATCAGGCTCAAGGCGCTCTCAAAAGAGAATGGGCAAATCAGTCTGACAGCCACGATGCCCCAAAGCAGAACATTGACCCACTTGGGAGCTTTCTTCAAAACAAGTCTGAGTATCAGCACAGCCACGACAAGCCAGCTTGCCGATATACTCATGTTAACGATTTTTAAAAACAGGTCGCTCATTATTTGCCTCCTCTCCGGATGCAGTCGATCATACGCTGCACCTCGTCAAGCTCATCTTCGGACATATCCTGATGTTTCGTAAACGCAGCGATAAACGCAGGCAGAGAACCCTCGAATTTCTTCTCAAGCAGTTCGTCAATCTCACACGCCTGGGCTTCCTCTTTGGAAACGAGAGAAGTAACAGTGCCATTGTCGTTTTTCAGCACACCACGCTCTCCAAGACGCTTGATAACGGTATAAGTCGTAGTCCTTTTCCATCCGAGCTGATCCTGGCACAGCTTTACAAGCTGGGCAGCAGTAACCGGCTCATGCTCCCACATAATCAAGCAAAAACGATATTCACTTTCATGGATCTTCGGAATTTCCATATTCACAGCCTCCTTGTCTACACCGTTAGACTTTATAAAAAGTCTACCACATTAGACAATCAAAATCAATAGAGTTCATAGAAAAGATACAAAAAATTGCCCGCAGAATTTCTCCCACGGGCAAGGTGTTGGTTAGCTATCAAGCGGTTTGTATTCAGTTACAGTTTTTAGATAAATTTCGGGATCACCATTCAATATCAAGTCTGCATATCCAATTGGATCATTGTAGATCAGATAGTCCAATTCTGACCGCTGATACATATTATCAGCGACCTCATTCTCCACGGCGATGGTATCAATGGCAATCATGCTACCATCTAAGAATTTCAGTTCCACACAGGCATTATCCATGTTGAACTCACAAGAAATCAATCTATCCATTAGAAACCTCCATTCTATGGGATGTTAGATCATCCCAAAATATTTGAATGCTTCTCGGATTGCTTTCTCTTTTTCCAGTGGGCACTGTGGCTGTCTGGAATCCTCGGACTTCGGCAAATTATAGTTCTTACCACCCCCACATTTTCGCTTAATTTGTGAGATCTACAGGTTAGATACCTTTAACCCGCTATGTATTTTTATCCACTCAATTAAATTTTTGATCTCATTTATAACATCACCATTTTTAATACTGTACAATGCAACGAACAAAGACAGAATAGTTACGATCATCATGATCCACTGCAGTTTTATGTTTGATTCACTGCTTCTGTATTCAGCCGCATCATTCAATAGCTTTAGGATATTATCAATTTGCACTTTTGTTTCTTTGATTCTTTTAGATATACCTTCAAGACTCCTTGACGATACAGAACCTTTTTTATAAAACTGATGTCTAAAGGCTTTGACGTCATCGTGATCTATAGACTTACCTGAGAATTCTGAAATAAAGCGATAACAATAATATAGCTTTCGTTCAACTGCAACTCTGACTTTTAGAACAGAGGATGTTTTAGTTTTTCTAATCACTTTGCTGATTTTTTTATTGCAGATCGCAATGTCTCTATCTGCAACATATTCCAATGTAGCCGCAGTTAAATAAACCCCATATATATCCGAGATATCATGGTGGGCTATCTCCGGCAAATGATCGTCTCTGGAGTAATTTCCGCCGCAGAAAGCAGATAAACGTGTCCCCTCATTTTCTCCATGCTTATAATCCCAGCATACGCAGGCGTTATACGTTGGTGCATAGTCGACAACTCTGTCAAACGAGATACTATCCCAAAACTCTAAATTGCGACGCTCATTACTGGGACGGATATTGGTTGAATATGTTTCAAATGTCGGTGTAAATATTCCGTCGTCCCAAAAGCGAACGGAATATGTCTTGCGAATTTCCATCAATATTTGCCACTTCAGTTGAGAAATCATCTTATAGATTTTTTCTTGACGAACATTATTACCAGTATGAGATGATCTACCAAATTTTTTTACAGCATACCAAGGTGTATTGAATTGTCTATAAACCGTTGTATATCCAGAATACTTTTTCTTACATACTTCTGCGATCTTAGTATTAAATTCTTTTGTAATATATACACGATACTGTACTAAAAGAAAAGTGGCTGACAGATTACGAAGAGATACGGAAAGATCAGAACAAGATTGTTGGAGCTTTTCGTTTTTACGAAACCGAACTGATAAAATATGTGTAAAAGCCTGACCATCATAATACCGACCAAAATTGTCGATCTTATCAATATCCTCACGGGAACGAAATGCACCAAAAGGGGCTATCTTATTTCGGCGAACACATTTTTTCAGTTCCTTAATAAACTTTGGCAGGTCTTCTTTTGGAAGATAATCGTACAAATCTATGTAGTCTAACTTTACAAAACTATCGACATCCTTCTTTTCTATGTAATCAAAACCTTGCGGCATATCTGCAGCTTCTTCTTTTGAAAATAGATCATCATCAAACCGATATTTCTCATGTTCTGAAAGTGGGAATATCTTTGCCAACTGCAATCTCAGTGTTCTGTACAGAGAATACGAAGATTCAGCCAGTTTATCTGAAAAAGACATTGTATATCTATCGAACACCTTGTTGTAGGATAATTTCATCGCACACACTCCTTTCGCACGATTATATGGGTATTTGCTTTATTCTTAGAGATTCTTGTAAAAAGGTTCAGCGGCAAGAAGAAACCAAGCTCCTTGCCACTTTAAATTATCAGCTATCCAAAGATTTATACTCTGTGACAATTTTCAAATAGGTTTCGGGATCGCCGTTCAGTATCAAATCAGCATATCCAACCGGGTCATTGTAAATCAGATAATCCAGTTCTGACCGCTGATACATATTGTCGGCAACCTCCTTTTCCACGGCGATGGTGTCAATGGCAATGATGCTGCCATCAAAGAATTTCAGCTCTACACAGGCAGTATCCATGTTGAACTCACAAGAAACCAACCTATCCATAAGAAACCTCCACTTTGCTGGATGTTAGATCATCCCAAAATATTTGAATGCTTCTCGGATTGCTTTCTCTTTTTCCGGCGGACACATGGGCTGTCTGGAATCCTCGGACTTCGGCAAATTGTAATTCTTGCCAACTTCAATCCCACATTTCCTCTTAATCTGTGAGATATAAAGATTGGATACCTTTAACCCGCTATGCTCCAGCACATAGTCTTTGATCTGGGTGTAGGTTGCCCCATCCTGAAATTCGGACATATCCATATCTTCCAAAGAGAACTCAACCCGAATCTTTTTCGAGTCGACCTCGCCCTTGGAAAGCAAGACTACCGTCTCCACATGTCCCCCCATCGGGAAGTTGTCAAACGCCCTGCCGCATTTTAACTCATAGCCCTGGCTGCAGAGATATTTTAAGTCGCGGGCGAGCGTCGCGGAATCGCAGCTGACGTAAACCAGGCGCTTCGGGCGCATTTTTAAAATGGTATTAAGGCACTCTTCGTCACAGCCCTTGCGCGGAGGATCAACAACGATAACGTCCGCAAAAATTCCTTCTGTTTCGTATAAGTGCGGCAGCACCTCCTCCGCTTTTCCGACATAAAATTTCGCATTGTCGATGCCGTTGCGCACTGCATTCTGGCGCGCATCATCGATTGCCTGCGGGACGATTTCCACGCCGTAGACCTGCTTCGCCTGGCGCGCCAGGAACAGGGAAATCGTGCCGATTCCACAGTAAAGATCCCAGACTGTCTCATTTCCGGTCAGTCCTGCATAAGAAAGCGCCTGACTGTAAATATTTTCCGTCTGAACCGGATTGACCTGATAAAAGGACTGGGGTGAAATTGTGAAAACAAGCCCGCCGATCGTGTCCTCAATGCGGTCTTTCCCGCGGATCGTCCGGGTTTTCCTGCCCATAATCACATTGGTCCGCTCTGTATTGGAATTGACCGAAAAGCTGGTCATTCCGGGCACCTTTTCAAACAGCCTGTCCGCAAGCTCCTGCTCTGCCGCAAACGAACTGCCGTTGAGAATCAGGCAAACCATAATCTGTCCTGTTGAAAAGCCTTTACGGATCAGGACATGGCGCAGCAATCCCTTTCCTGTCGTTTCATCGTATGCTGGAATTTTCTTTTCCGTACAAAAATCCAGCACAATATCCAAAACGATTTTGTTTTCCGCAACACCGAGCGCACAGTCCCTGTTTTCAATAATCGTGTGTGTCCGTCCGGCATAAAAGCCCGCAATCAAACGACCATTTTTGTCCATTCCGACCGGAAACTGCGCCTTGTTGCGATAATGGAACGGATGCTCCATCCCGACCGGCGCTTCCATAATTTCCTCTACAAAATCCGGGGCAAAGCCGCCGATCCGGATCAGGTTGTTTTTGACCTTGCGGTCCTTAAAGGCGAGCTGCTTTTCATAGGAAACCGCCTGCAGCTGACAGCCTCCGCACTGTCTGGCATACGCGCAGACCGGCTCCACACGGTCGGGAGACGGTTCCAGCACTTCTTCCAGACGCGCAAAGGCATATCCTTTTTTCGGTTTTACGACTTTTGCACGCACCGTATCGCCCAGAACCGCGTCCTTGACAAACAGCGTATAACCATTGCCTGAAAGGGCATCGGAATCCTCCAGATGTCCGATGCCCTCTCCGTCAGTTCCCATATCTGTAATTTTCACTGTAAAAATCTGATTTTTCTGTATATTCACGTCATCCTCCATGCTTCGGCCAAGCCGTCTTAGTCCATCCGCGTCATGCGCAGATTGGATTCAAAGAGCCGGTTGTAACCCAGCCATCCGGTTTCAGAAGTTCCCTCCAGAATCTCCGTAAAGGTTTCCAGCTTCGCATCTGCATTATCCGCCAGGTTCAGTGCCATTGCTTCCATGAGCGCAGGCTTTTTGGGAGAACCGTATTCATATTCTCCGTGGTGCGCCAAAATGCAGTGTTTCAATTCCGAAGCAAGCACAGTCGGAAAGCCCGGGATCATCCGAATTTTGTCGCTGACCATCTCCGTTCCGATTACGATATGACCAAGCAGTTGTCCATCATCCGTGTAATCGTTCTGTGGGAAAAGGGAAATTTCTTTTGTCTTGCCGATATCATGACACATCGCGGCAGCCAAAAGCAGATCCCTTTTTAACATCGGGTAGGATTTTGCAAAATAATCGCACAGCTTCACAACGCCAAGCGTGTGCTCCAGCAGACCGCCTACAAATCCATGATGTACGCTTTTCGCTGCGGAAGATTTTTTGAAGTTTGTAAGAAACGCCTCGTCTTTTACAAAGAACGCCTCCATCAGCTTTTTGAGCCATTCATTTTCCATGCTGTTGATATAGGAAAGCAGCTCCTGATACATCACGGAAATGTCCTTTTTGCTGACCGGAAGATAGTTGGCAGGTTCGTATTCGCCCTCACGGCACAGGCGGATTCGTTTGATATTGATCTGGTTTGCGCCCTGAAAACAGGTCACATCGCCATAGACCTCAATATAATCCAGGCTGTCGAAATCATCGATACCCGCACTGTTGGGATCCCAAATTTTGCCGTCTACCGTGCCGGTCTTATCCTGCAGGATGACGGTTTCATACGGCTTACCATTCTTCGTCACAGCAGACTGTTTATGCTTGCACAGATAAATATCGAATACTCTGTCGCCTTCTTTATAATCCTTAATAAATTTCATTTTCTTTTCCTCTTTTCCAAAAATCTCTATTCTGTTGACAATGCTGCGCAAAACCGAAAACGGCAGCCCTGCATCAAAAGCCTTTCGCTATCCTCTACGCCTTACTCCTGCAAAAGCACCTCAATCTCCATTTCCTGATATTCTTCCTGTCCCTGCCGCATCACAGTGACTGTCACCGTCGTGTCCGGCTCACAGGAAAGAAGCGCCGCATGATAGTCTGCAAACGAAGTGATCTCTTCTCCTTCCATGCCAACGATTACGTCGCCGCTCTGGATTCCCGCTTTCATCGCGGGAGAATCCATTATGATTCCCGTCACATATGCACCGACCGGCACATGTTTTTCCAGATGGATTTCGTCCGGTACATCCGTCCCGGTAATGCCCATATGGGCGATTTTCTGACCATTCGACAGCTTGCCAACCGTCGTCAGCAGATCGGAAATGCCATATGCGCTGAGCACATCGGAGCTCTCTGCTTCCCCGGCGTGCACGATGCCGAGTACCTTTCCGGAAAGATTGATTAAAACGCCTCCGGTTCCCTGCAACCCCGTCATATCTGTCTTCAACAGGCGGACATTATGATCCGTAAGATTTTGATAATAATCCACAGAAGTTACCATTCCGAAAATTATCGTTTCCGCACCCTGCGGACGTCCGATTGCAATCACCGGCACAGCCTGTACACTACTGCCGGAGCTTCCCATCGTCGCCGATCCGACATTTTTCCGGATATCCTCCGGAATATCCTCCAGCGCCACACTCAAAATGGCGAGTCCCGTTTCCTCATCCTTTCCTTTCAGTGAAGCGGACACACTCCGTCCGCTGTAAAAGGAAACCTCCAGTTCCTCCGCCTGACGGATGGCTGCCGCGTCCACAAGAATCAGCAACTCCTTACCGTTGTCCGCAACGATCAGCCCTGCCGTCTGTCCCTGGTTTTCATAAGTGTTATCAAACCAGTCCACATCCGACACCACACCGGTCACGGTTACCATCGAATGATCTGCAAATGTCTTCGCCACCGTATACATATTCCGGTACAGCTTCTGATAATCCCCGATTTCCAGCGCAACCTTTTCCACAACGGTCTGCAGCTCTGTCGTTGTCTCTGTTTCTGTCTCTTCTTCCAGAATCATATCCTCCGGACGCATCTCATCCTCGATATTTTCTTCCTTCAGCTCCACCTGCTGCGGCTCCTCCTCCGGGTACAGCAGATTGGAAAATACCGGTTCCAGCACAAGGAAGGTCACACAGGCGATCAGCCCGAAAATTGCTGCCATGCTCGCCGTCAGCAACGTTTTTTTGAACAGTTTTCGGCGGTTCAGCGGTCGTTCTTTTACCTTTTCTTTGATAAACTCGATATCCTGATTCGTCAGATCCTGATTCGGTCTGTTATCCTCCATAAGTATCGGTTCCTTTCTGCCCGTTTGGGTACTTTTCAGTATACCTCATCTGCCCGCCTGCACACAAGTGCCGGAAAGACTTTTTCCGGGCGCAAAATTTTTCCCCGGTTTCTCTCTCTATATGGTATGATAGGAGTAGCCGCCTGTACCACAAGACAGCAGCATCAATCCTGTGTAATGATTCTGCTGTGCAGCATTTTATGGAACGAATATAGGTGCCTTTTGGCACTGTGTTTTGAAAAACGAAAGGAACTACTATGAACGCGAAAGTGTTACGCGTATTGGAATATGATAAAGTCATTCATATGCTGGAGCAAAAAGCAACCTCGGATCCTGGACGACAGCTTTGCCGGGATCTCGTGCCCATGACCGATCTTGCGCAGATCGAACAGGCTCAGACCGAAACTGCAGATGCTCTGACCCGGATTTTCCAGAAGGGCAGCCTGAATTTCGGCAGCAATAAGCCCCTCGGCATGTGCCTGCGCTCCCTGGAAATCGGCAGCACCCTCTCCTCTGAAGAGCTGCTGCGCATCGCCGGTCTTTTGGAAAACACCGCCCGCGTCAAAAACTTCGGGCGCTCTGACAAGGATGAAGAACAGCAGGATTCCCTGACAGAATATTTTCACTGTCTCGAACCCCTCGCACCCCTTTCCAAAGAAATCCGCCGCTGCATCATCGATGTGGACGAAATCGCGGATGACGCCAGCCCTGCCCTCAAAAAAATCCGGCGGAGCATGGTATTAACCGGGGAAAAGATTCACAACCAGTTAAACAGCATGGTAAACGGTTCCGTCAGAAACTATCTGCAGGATGCCGTGATTACCACCCGCGACGGGCGCTACTGTATCCCCGTCAAGGCGGAATATAAAGGTCAGGTGCCCGGCATGGTGCACGACCAGTCCTCCACCGGCTCCACCTTTTTCATCGAACCCGCAGCCGTTGTCAGCTTAAACAATCAGCTGCGTGAGCTGGAAATCGAGGAGCAAAAGGAAATCGCCGTTATTCTGGCAAATTTGAGTGCCGAAGCAGGTGCACACACCCTTGAAATCGCAGAAAACCAGCGGATTATGACGCAGCTCGATTTCATCTTTGCAAAGGCTTCCCTTGCGATGGATCAGAATGCTTCCCGTCCGCTTTTCAACGATGAGCATATCGTTCGTATCCGTCAGGGACGACATCCGTTGCTTGATCGCAAAAAAGTCGTTCCGATCGACGTCGAGCTTGGCAAAAATTTCGACCTTCTCGTCATCACCGGTCCCAACACCGGCGGTAAAACCGTATGTTTAAAAACCGTCGGACTGTTCACGCTGATGGGGCAGGCAGGTCTGCACATTCCTGCCCTGGACCGCTCGCAGCTGTCCGTTTTTACAGAGGTTTTCGCAGATATCGGCGACGAACAGAGCATTGAGCAGAGCTTGAGTACCTTTTCCTCCCACATGACCTCCATCGTCTCCATCCTGGCAAAGGCAGACGCAGATTCCCTGTGCCTGTTCGACGAGCTGGGGGCCGGGACTGACCCGACTGAGGGTGCGGCGCTGGCGATTGCGATTTTAAACTATCTGCATGACCGCGGCATCCGCACAATGGCGACCACACATTACAGCGAGCTGAAAATCTACGCCCTTTCTACGAAATTTGTTGAAAACGCCTGCTGTGAATTCGATGTGGAAACGCTGCGCCCTACCTACCGGCTGCTGATCGGCATTCCCGGAAAAAGTAACGCCTTTGCAATTTCCAAAAAGCTCGGTCTTTCCGACGAAATCATCGAAGCCGCCAAGGAGCAGATCGACGAACAGGACGTCAGCTTTGAAGACGTTATTTCCGATCTGGAAAAGAGCCGCGTTACAATTGAAAAAGAACGCCGCGAAATCGAAGATTACAAAAAAGAAATCGAAGCCCTCCGGCATAAGCTGCAGGAGAAAAACGACAAAATCGACCAGACGCGGGACCGTATCCTGCGCGAAGCGAATGAAAAAGCGCGGGATATTCTGCGTGAAGCAAAGGACACCGCAGACGAAACGATCCGCATTTTCCAGAAAGCCGGTCCCGGCGCTTCCATGAAGGATCTGGAACAGGCGCGTCAAAAGCTGCGCAGCAACATCGACGACAAAAACAGCAAGCTTTCCGTCGCTGCAAAAGACAAGCCCAAAGCTCCGGCATTAAAGCCCGAACAGCTCAAAAAAGGCGATGCCGTGCGCATTGTTTCCATGGGGCTCAAGGGTACGGTCAGCAGCCTGCCTGATGCAAAGGGCAACCTCTTCGTGCAGTGCGGCATCATGCGCACCTCCACGAACATAAAAGACCTTGTCCGCATCGAGGAAGCGACGATTACCACGCCTACGATGTCCAAAACAAATACCGGCAAGCTCCGGATGTCCAAGTCCTTCTCCGTTTCCCCTGAGATCAATCTGCTGGGCAAAACGGTAGACGAGGCCCTCGCCGCCCTCGATAAATATCTGGACGACGCTTATCTGGCACATCTGGAAAACGTCCGCGTCGTACACGGCAAGGGGACCGGTGCCCTGCGCAAGGCCATCCAGCAGCATTTAAAGCGCATCAAATATGTCAAATCCTTCCGACAGGGCGAATACGGCGAAGGCGATGCCGGCGTAACGATTGTAGAATTTAAAAAATAATCCGCAGGACGGCAATCATCTGCCGCCTTTGCAAAAACAAATAACGAGGTGCATTATGGTAAATAAACAGAAAATTCTGATTGTTGACGACGATGCCAATATCGCCGAACTCATTTCGCTGTACCTGACCAAGGAATGCTTTGATACGATGATCGTGGAGGACGGGGAATCCGCCCTCCGCGCTGTGGATACCTTCGCGCCGAACCTGATTCTGCTGGATCTGATGCTTCCCGGCATCGACGGCTATCAGGTCTGCCGTGAAGTGCGCAGCAGTTCCTCTGTTCCCATCATCATGCTGTCCGCCAAAGGCGAAATTTTTGACAAGGTGCTCGGTCTGGAGCTTGGTGCGGATGATTACATGGAAAAGCCCTTCGACTCCAAGGAGCTTGTCGCAAGAGTCAAAGCGGTGCTGCGCCGCTACAAGCCAGCTGCTGCCGTTCCGGCAAAGCCTGCTGTGGAATGTGTCGAATATCCCGATCTGACCATCAATAAAACCAATTATTCCGTTATGTATATGGGAAAAAATGTCGATATGCCGCCAAAGGAGCTGGAGCTTCTCTATTTTCTGGCAGCTTCGCCCAACCACGTTTTTTCCAGAGAACAGCTTCTGGATCAGATCTGGGGCTATGAATACATTGGCGACACCCGCACGGTAGACGTACACATCAAGCGTCTGCGCGAAAAGATCAAGGATCACGCGAACTGGAAAATCGCCACGATCTGGGGAATCGGCTACAAGTTCGAGGTAAGATGACATGCGCAAAACCCTGTATCTGAAATTTGTACTCGGCTACCTGATCTTCGGATTTTTCGGATTTTTAGTCGTAGCAACCTTCGTTTCCAGTATGACACTGGAGCATCTGAAACGGGAAAAGGCGGACTCCCTTTATAAAGAAGCTACTCTGATCGCAAATACCTACGCTTCCGACTTATACAGCAGCAATGTTTCCCTCGAGGAGGTCAAAAAACAGCTGGATGCACTCAGCACCTATCTGTCCTCCCAAATCTGGATCATTAATCCATCCGGACGTATCATCATGACAACGGAAACACCGCTGGATGTGGAGCATGAGTCTCGGGTGGAAAATTTCGACTCGACCATCACCGCCGGTTCCTTTTATACGGTTGGTGACTTTTTCGGCTGCTTCCAGGAGGAAATGCTCAGTGTATTTGCGCCCATCACTTCCAATTTTAAAGTGCAGGGCTATGTTGTCATCCATATCCCCATGGCAAATATTCGGGCTTCCAGCGAAAGCCTGCTGAATATTTCCTATATTATGCTGGTGATTTTTTTCCTGCTGTCGCTGATCATTCTGATTTTCTTTACAGAAATGGTCTATCTGCCGCTGCGCAAGATCACGGCAGCCACCGAGCAGTACGCGGCAGGCAATCTGCATTACGAATTTCAGGTAGACAGTGAGGATGAGATCGGTTATCTGGCTGCCTCCCTGTCTCTCATGGCAAGTGAGATCGCACGGGCCGAGGATAACCAGAAAAAATTCATCGCCAACGTTTCTCACGACTTCCGCTCTCCGCTGACTTCAATCAAAGGGTATCTGGAAGCGATGCTGGATGGAACGATCCCGCCAGAGCTCCACGAAAAATATCTCGGCATCGTCTTAAACGAGACGGAACGCCTGACAAAGCTGACCAACAGCCTGCTGACCTTAAACAACCTGAATATGAAGGGCATGATCCTGGAAAAATCTGTTTTCGATTTAAATTCGGTCATTCGCTCTACTGCCGCTTCCTTCGAAGGAACCTGCCAGCAGAAGCATATCGGCATCGAGCTGCTTTTAACCGGCGACCGTATGCCCGTTCTCGCCGACAAAAGCAAAATCGAGCAGGTCTTATACAACCTGCTCGACAACGCGATTAAATTTTCCCACCCTGACTCTGCTATTCGCATCGAGACAAACGAAAAGCATGGAAAGGTTTTTGTCTCCGTCAAGGACAGTGGTATCGGAATCCCGAAGGACAGCCTGCGGCTGATCTTCGATCGTTTCTACAAGACCGACCTTTCCCGTGGCAAAGACAAAAAGGGAACCGGGCTGGGACTTTCCATTACAAAAGAAATTATCCAGGCCCACAACGAAAATATCAACGTCATCAGCACCGAGGGCGTCGGGAGCGAGTTTATCTTCTCCCTGCCCGTGCAGGACAACGAAGCGTAGGGTAGAATGCCCTACGCTTTCCAGTGCAGCCGATGCAGCTCTCCGCTTTCCTGTAACCCAGTGAAATGATTCTGGCGCAGCGCTTCATACAAAACGATTGCTACGGAGTTGGACAGGTTCAGGGAACGGATATCCTGTCCCATCGGAATGCGGATACAGCTCTTTTCATACTCCACAAGGATTTCCTCCGGAATTCCGGCACTCTCCTTGCCGAACATAATATAATCGTCCGGTCCGATCTTTACATCGCTGTAAACCTGATGCGCTTTCGTCGTCGCCATCCAGAGCTTCGGCGCATCCGGCTCGCCGCTTACAAGCGTCGGATTTTTTTCCAGAAAGTCCGCAAAATTGATGTAGCGGCGCACATCCAGCAGATTCCAGTAATCCATGCCTGCGCGCTTTAACTGTTTTTCACTCAAAGAAAAGCCCAGCGGCTCAATCAGATGCAGAACCGTCCCGGTCGCGACGCAGGTTCTTCCGATATTTCCCGTATTCGCCGGGATTTCCGGCTGATGCAATACGATGTTTAACATATCTTTATCATTCCTTTTCCGCTTTCAGTTTTTTTACAAAATGCGACAGCCGCCCGATCGCAACTTTCAGATTTCCCAGGGAATAAGCGTAGGAAATACGGATGTAGCCCTCGCCGCTGTCCCCAAACGCCGTGCCCGGCACGACTGCAACCTTTTCTTCCTGCAGAAAACGCGTCGCAAACTCATCGCTGGTCATGCCGAATTCCCTGATACAGGGGAACACATAAAACGCGCCGTAAGGCTCGAAGCAGGGCAGCCCCATTTCTGCAAAGGCATGCAGCAGATAGCGTCTGCGCTGATTGTACTGTTCGCGCATTTCCGCTACATCGTCATCGCCGTTTTTCAGCGCCTCTACCGCCGCATACTGGCTCGTCGTAGGAGCACACATGATCGCAAACTGATGGATTTTGAGCATCTGTTTTAAAATCACTTCCGGTCCGCAGGCATAGCCCAGACGCCATCCGGTCATTGCATATGCCTTGGAAAATCCGTTGATCAGAACCGTCCGCTCCCGCATCCCCGGAATCTGTGTGATGGAAACCGGATTGCCTTTATAGGTCAGCTCACTGTAAATTTCATCCGATATCACAAACAGATCTTTTTCTTCCACGATCTTTGCGATCGCTTCCAGATCTTCCCGTTCCATGATCGCACCGGTCGGATTGTTCGGATAGGGTAAAATCAGAATTTTCGTCTTTTCCGTGATTGCATCCAGAAGCTCCTGTGCCGTCAGGCGGAACTCGTTTTCCGCTTTCAATGGGATGATAACCGGCTTCGCACCTGCAAGCACGGCGCACGGCTCATAGGAAACATAGGACGGCTGTGGAATCAGCACCTCGTCTCCCGGATTTACCATCGCACGCAGTGCAATATCGATGGCCTCGGAGCCGCCGACTGTAATCATGATTTCATGCAGCGGATCATAGGACACCTGATAGCGGCGTCTCAAATAATGCGCAATTTCCTCCCGCAGCTGCTTCAAACCGGCATTGGAGGTGTAAAAAGTACGTCCCTTTTCCAGAGAATAAATGCCCTCATCGCGGATGTGCCAGGGAGTATCGAAGTCCGGCTCGCCGACACCCAGGGAAATCGCATCCTCCATTTCGCTGACAATATCGAAAAATTTCCGAATTCCGGACGGTTTAATCGTAACGATTGTATCAGAAAGGGGATTTCTCATGGCGTAATCATCTCCCTCTGGTCCTCGTATTTGCGGGTCAGGATCGTTCCGTGATCCTTATACTTTTTCAGGATAAAATGGGTCGCTGTGCTCAAAATACTGTCCAGCGTGGAAAGCTTATCCGAAACAAACGCAGAAACCTCTTTCAGGGATTTCCCCTCCAGTGTTACGAGCAGATCGAAGCCGCCGGAAATCAGGTACACTGCATGCACCTCCGGGTATTTGTAAATCCGCTCCGCGATGCTGTCAAAGCCCTGACCGCGCTGGGGTGTTACGCGAACCTCAATCAGCGCGGAAACCTTTTCGATGCTTGTTTTTTCCCAATCAATCAGTGTATGATAGCCGCAGATAATGCCCTCTGCTTCCATCGCTGCCATTTCGTTTACCACGTCAATTTCCTCTACGCCGAGGATGACCGCCAGCTCTTTTAAATCGATCCGGCTGTTTTTCTCAATAATTTTTAATAATTCTTCTCTCATTTTTTTCTTCCGTTCCTGCCGGATATCCGGCAACTGTTCTACTACTCCATCCGATAAATCGCGTCCGTATTCGCCGGTTCTAAAAATCTTCGTTCCTCTCCGTTGACAATCACGCGATCGTTGTCCACCGACAAAAATCCGATCACCGCCGCCGGGATTTTCTGCTGCTGCAGCTGCTCTGCCAGCATCTCGCCCTGATCGGTCACAAACAGCAGACTGCCGTTTCCGGACAGCTCATAGGGATTGACGTCCAGTTCATTACAGATTTCTACCGTTTCCTGTCGGATGGGAAGCTTCTTTAAAGATACCTCCAGTCCGGTCCCGGCCTGCTCTGCCAGTGTCCAGAGTGCATGGAATACACCGCCTTCCGATACTGCACAGGCAAGTCCGACGCCGGACTTACCGGCGACTGCAGCCTCCGGTAAAATCGAAAAGTGCTGCTCCAGCTGCGCCACGTCATCCAAAAGCTGCGCAGGATAGCGCTTCAAAAGGGCTTCCCGGTATGTTTTTTCCAGGCGGACAGTTCCTGCCAGTCCCGCCCATTTCGTCATTACAATCTGCTGACCGGCGCGCGCCGACAACGCAGCGCCTGCAGGCGCAGTCCACACTTCCGCGAGTGCCTCTGCTGTCGCAACAGGCGCAATGACTGCACCGGACACATGCACTTTCACATCCGCGAGCGTAACCTGCAGCTTCTGCGCTGCTTCCTGCGCTGCGACAGTCATCTTCTGCAGCTCCTGCTCTTGACAGTCTGCCGGAAGCATCAGCTGCATGGACACCATGCGCACCTTTGCTTCTCCTTTTCCCACTGCTGCCGCTGCTGCGCGGTTTACTGCCTCATAAACGCAAAGTTTGGCTCCCTCTGCTCCGGACCAAACAGACAGACTCTGCGCCGTAATCCACAGCTGCTTCGCTTTTTCCGGCGCTTTATCCACATTTTCAGACGTGAGAAAGGCGCAGCCTTCCCCATACTCTGCGCCTTTCACCCCTATGCCGTTTGTTTCTATTTTTCGATGAACGCTGCGTTTATAAACGTTTCCCGTTACGTTCCCTGTTTTCATAAGCTTTTCTCCATTCCGAATACCATCGTATCAAAGCATGGCAGAGCCGGACCTCCAGCCCGGCTCTGCCATCCGCTCTGCTTTATAATCCGTTGCTTAGTTTCCCGCCGCTGCGTCCTGCTGCGCCTGTGCAGCCTGCGCCTGAGCCTCTGCGATCGCCTGCAGCTGCTCCGGTGTCAATGCCGCCGCTGCTGCCTGCTGCGCTTTGATATTGGAAATGGTCGCTTTGACCGTATCAATGCTGCTGGTCGCAATGGCCGCCTGCATCTGGCTGGTCGCATTCGGATCCGGAGAAGCAATTCCGACGGTTGCCGTTCTGGGGCTCATCTTGTAGTTGCTGCTGTTGACCTGCTCCCGGCTGACTTCCACACCGTTTTCCTTTACAATCTTCCAGAGTCTTGCCTTGTAGCCGATATGTGCGCTGCTGACGCTGATGACACCGATAGGCTGGGAAGCGTCAGCTATGATCTGATCCGCTTCCGGAACCTTTTTCTCAATCACTTCACTCTCATAAGCTACAGTGCGATTTTTTGCTCTCGTCTCTACACCATAGATCGTAAATGTAATCTTTTTATCTGCCGTATGTCCTTCGATATAAATCGGATAATCCGTATTATTCACAAATACAAAATCCTTGCCGGAGGATTCTGCAATTGCCGCATCTGCAGACGGATCTACATAGGTTACGATCATGGAATGATTGTGACGTTCTGTCACTTCCAGCTCTGCCCGCAGAACCGCATTGTACAGCGTCGTAGATACCTGACAGATACCGCCGCCGATGCTGTCTACCACCTTGCCGTTCAAATAAGAACCCGCCATCTCGTAACCGTTTTCGGTGGAGAAGGGCTTCACTGTATTATAGGTAGAAAACGTATCGCCGGGATACAAAGTTGTTCCGTTGATCAGGCTGCAGCCATTTGCAACGTTTTTGCTGCGGGACGCACCGGAGGTCGAATAGCTTGTGGTAAATGTTCCGAGCACATCTTTTACCTTTGCAAGCTCTTCTGTTTTTCCCTTGGGCTCATCCACTGCCATTACGAGGGCAACGCTTCCGTCTTCCCCTCTGACCCAGGAGCCCGTAAGATAATCGTAGATCGCAGCTACGGACGCATTTTCATCTACCACATATCCGGTCTGTCCATCTTCGATCTGAAAGGATCCGTCAACCCGTGTCAGGTGCGCATCGATCGCTTCCACATTAAATTTACTGCAGCGCTCCGTCACAGCCTGGCGAATCGCTTCTTTATCAAAATCCAGAACAACGGGGTAATTCTTTCCTTTATTCTGCAGATCCTTTTCTGCCTTATAGCGCGCTACGATATTTCCCTTTTTTCCAAGAGACACTGCTTCCGAAACAAGCTCCGGGTTTTTCCAGGAAATTCCCAGCTCAGAAAGGCTGATAGATACACTCTGTCCATCCTGCGCCTGCAGCTGCACCTGTGCCTGTCCGAGTTCGTTCACATAGCTCTGAACCGCCCCCTGTGCCTGTTCCTGTGTCATTCCGGAAAGATCCATGCCATCTGCCGAAATCCCGGTCTGGATGGTATCGTTCGGCGCTGCGTATACAGTCTTTCCTGCCACCGCCGTGCACGCACACACACACACCAGCATGGCTGCCGTCATCAGTACGGTTTTCATTCGATTCATTTTAAAATTCCTTTCTATGCCGCTTATAAAAACGACAGCAATGTAGGAACAATCATCGCCAGCACCAGAATAAGGATGATGATCGACGATATAATTTTCTGTGTCTTTTTCTTTCTGAAATTCATGCTCTGCTCCTTTATCCGCAAACTGCCTTATAACATCTGACAAATAGCATTGAAGCACCATCTTCCATGGCTGCGCTTCCACACATTATAAAGCACTTCCCTCACTTTTGCAAGCTTCCATATGCCGCAAGAATCCGGTCGATCTGACGGCTTGCTTCGTTTTTCGTCAGCATGGAAACGTCGTAATCCGGCGTCAGCTGATGCAGCGCAAGAAGCTTTGTCAGACGTTCCTTTTGAGCTTTTGTCGCAGGCGATTCGCGTTTTACCTTGCAAATCAACGGAACCGGCTCAAAAGCCTTTGCCCGGTCCGGGTCTGTTCCATAAAGCTCCAGCAGTTTTTCATATAAAATATGCGTTGCCCTCGCGTCCTCCAGCGCCCGATGCGCCTGAATCGGAATTTCGAAATGTTCGCACAGGGCGGATAATCTTCTACTCGGAAGCTCCGACAAAAACTGTCTGGAAAGCTTCAGGGTATCCACGCCGCTCCGTTCAAAATCCAGCCGCATATTCACCGCCGCGCGCTTCAAAAATCCATAATCGAACAAAATCCGATGTCCCATAAGGGGCAGATCTCCGGCAAACTCCAGAAAGGCAGGCAAAACGCTTTCCATCGTCTCTGCCTCATCTACCTGCTCCTGTAAAATCCCGGTCAGCTCTGTGATATACGCAGGCAATATGCGCCCCGGATTGACAAAGGATGTAAAGCTTTCGACAATCTGTCCGTCCCGGACGCGCACTGCCCCGATTTCTATAATTTTATCCTGCTTCGGCGCAAGCCCGGTGGTTTCCACATCTACGCTCACATATTCTTTCACTTCTTTTTCCTGCTCTCCTTTTTTTGACGGTTCTGATAATCCTTACACCATTCCGTCAGAAAACATTCCATACATTTCGGCGTCGGTGCCTTGCAAATGGTCCGCCCCAGGGTGATGATCTGAATATTGTACAAAATCCAATGATCCTTCGGTAATACCTTCATCAGCTCATATTCCACTTTTTCCGGGTCGTCCTCTTTTGTCAGCCCCAGCTTTTTGGAAATCCGCTTCACATGGGTATCCACCACAACGCTTGGCTCGTGGAAAATATTGCCGCGGATAACATTTGCCGTCTTGCGTCCGACTCCCGGCAGCGCCGTCAGCTCCTCCAGCCCGGAGGGGACCTCGCCGCCATGCAGTGCCATCAGCCTCTGACAACAGGCAATGATATTTTTCGCTTTATTATGATAAAAACCGGTCGGACGGATATCCTGCTCCAGCTCTTTTAAATCCGCCTCCGCAAAGGCTTCGACCGACGGATATTTCACAAACAGATCTTTCGTGACAATGTTGACCCGTGCGTCGGTGCACTGCGCGCTCAGCATCGTCGCGATCAAAAGCTGCCACGCGTTTTCATGGTTGAGGTAGCAGATATATTCTCTCCCGTAGTGGGCGTCGAGCTGATCCAAAATGGCTTTCGTGTGCGCGTTCAATCGGCTGCCTCCTTTCCTGTCCCGGCGACGGATTCTGCGTCTACGGCAGTCGCCTGTCCGGCTGTCGGTTTTGCATCTACGGCGTTCAGCAGCTCTACCACCACTGTTCTCGCATTGTCCGTCAGGCGATCCCGGTTTTGATAATCGAATAAAATTGCCGTTTTCGTCTCCGGAACCTCGCCTCTTTTCAACATACTGATCAGCTCCCACGCCTTTTTCTGTACCGGCCAGGAAAATACCTCCAGATGGGTCATGCGCTGCAACTGTCTGGCATGATATTCCTCATACCCCGGCAGGTATGCGCGGTTTTTCTCTTCTTCCTGATAAAACTCGATGATCTGATCATGATACGGTTTTTCGTCCAATGCAAATGCCGGACGGCTCTTCGCATTTTCCCGCAAATACAAATCATACACCGCCAGCTCCCGGTATAACTCCATCCCATCCGGGTCTTCCTGCTGTGCAAACTCCAAAAGCACCTGGTAGCGGTAAGCTCTGGCAGGCGTATGGACAAAATATCCTTTTTCATGATAAAAATCAGCCAATTTATCATACATTGCAAAGGGATTTTCAAAGCGACTCTGCAGAACCGGAATCAAATGTGTGAACTGATTGCTGTTATAATACAGCTCCACCATTTCCTCCACCCGCTTTAACCGGATGATATCCCCATAGCTCAGCCATTTTGTATACAAGACCTCATAGGGCGGACAGCTCTGGTACACAATCCCATAGGTCTGTGCCATTTCTTCCAGATAGGAGCCTTTTAATACCTTCAGAAATCCGAGCTGCAGCTGCTGTGGCCTCATGCTGTATACATCATTAAAGGACCGGATAAAGCTTCCCATATCTTCATAAGGAAGTCCTGCGATCAGATCCAGGTGCACATGAATATTATATTCGGAATGAATCCGTACCACTGCATGCCGCAGCTTATCCAGATTTGTATGCCGTCTGACCGCTTCCAGGGTTTGCAGATTCGTGGACTGCACACCGATTTCCAGCTGAACCAGACCGGGGCGCATTTTTGCCAGAAGCGCCAGCTCTTCTCCGTTCAGCAGATCTGCCGAGATCTCAAAATGGAAATTCGTAATTCCATTATCGTGCTCTTGAATATATTTCCAGATTTCCATCGCGTGCTGATGATTACAGTTGAAGGTTCTGTCAATAAATTTAACCTGCGGAACCTTTTGATCAAGGAAAAACTGCAGCTCCTCTTTCACCAGTGTCAGATCTCTCAGGCGTACCCGTTTATCGATGGAGGACAGACAGTAACCGCACCGAAACGGACATCCGCGGCTCGATTCATAATAAACGATCCGATTGGCAAAATCCTTCATATCCTTATAAAAAAACGGAATCTCACTGATATTGGTCAGGGAGCGCTCCTTTGTCCGCACAAGCTCCCCGGTGATGGGATCTCGATAAACAATACCTGCAATACTGTCCAGCCCGGCCTGTTTGATTGCGCCCGGCCAGAATGCCACAATCTGCAGCTGCTGCTGTTCCGAATACCGTCCGCTGCTCTTTTTTTCATAAAAGGTCAAAAGCTCTGAAAACGTCACCTCCCCCTCGCCGACCATAATGCCGGTCAAAAACGGAAATTGCTCCAGAACCTCCTCCGCATGATAGGATACCTCCGGACCGCCCAGCCAGATGGGCAGCTCGGGACGCACCTGATGCAGCTCGGAAATGACCTCCTGCATCATTTTCCAATTCCAGATATAACAGGAAAACGCCACTGCCTCCGGCTTTCTCTCATAAAGATCGGCGAGGATTTCCTCCACCGTCTGGTTGATCGTATACTCGGCAAGCTCCACCTGTGCCGCGGCCTCCGGATGGTATTTTTCCGCATAGGCCCGCAGACTGTAAAGCGCCGGATTGGAATGAATATATTTTGCGTTCAGTGCCGCCAGTAAAAACTTCATCTATAAAACCTTCTTTCGTCAAATGCCTGTTTGATTTCGGTAAACATAATACCACAAATCCGTTTGCTGTGCATCAACATCCACAACAAAATGCACGCGCTGCAAGCATTCTGTTCCCATGAAAAAAGGGCTTGCCGCACGTTAGTTGAACTGCTCCCCGTCAAGTAGACAATTGAAAAAATATAAATTTTTCCTGCCAGCAGAAATTTATCTGCTGGCAGTTTTTATGC
>ERZ772865.882-NODE-882-length-32787-cov-11.461322_pt1 | contig 32787 bp, 24 predicted proteins | sample MGYA00512133_ERZ772865 | MGnify/ENA primary metagenome ERZ772865 (study PRJEB29015, sample SAMEA2737722) | human gut metagenome | biome: human gut; feature: human-associated habitat; material: faeces | place: China | collected 2012 ...
ATTAAATGTAAAAGCAAGAAATATAAATTTATTAGATATGGAGAAACACTTAACAACACCAGGAATAACAGCAAGAAATGGATATTCTAGTGTAGTGCAATATGGAGCAACAAAGACATATACATATAGTTATAGTTATTACCCATTATTATATGCAGGACAAAAAGGAGCAGGAGTAAATGTAACAGAAGCAGAAGCAAAAACAAAAATAACACAACCAAATACAGACGCAGGAAATGATCCATATGAAGAAAGTGTAAAAACAACAAGCCCATTAACAAGTGAGAAATATACACAAGCAGATAAGAAAGTATTAACAGTAACGCAAACATATTATAATATATCAATAAATGAAACAAATTATGGAGATGCATATAAGGTATTAAATAATCCGACAGCGTATTGGGTGGCTGCGCGCTATGCCACTTCTGGCCCGAACGGTGCTGGCTTTGGTCTGCGCTTTGCGAGCACGGACATGCTCGGTAGTAGCGTGTTCTTCTCGCTCAACAACTCTTATCTGAGCTACAGCAATGGTCTTCGCCCCGTAGTTTCTCTACCATCTAGTCTCCTAACAGGAGAGCAAACAAATGGAGCTTGGAACTTGAGCAAATAGAAAAAACGAATGAAGTTTACATAAAGATAAAATAGTCTAATAAAGAAATAGATACATAATGTAAGCGCTCAATAAAACGACGTAAGATAACCCCAGATTTTTAAGTTTTGCTTAAATTTCTGGGGGTATTATTTTATTCCAAATTTAGTTCTGTATATTCTTCTTCATAATTTCTTATTTCGTCTGGCAATTCTTCTGACCATGGCAAATATTTTCTATGTCTGCGTCTTTTTGTTCTCCTTCTAATTGTGGTAGTATTTCCAATAAATAATTTTTCTCTTTTCTCAGTTCACATTTTTGCTTTATCCATTCATCTGGTGCTATATTTTGTGCAAGTTGCTCTTCAATTATATCTTCCTGCTTAAATATTTTGTCTATTATTTCAACTACTTCATATCCTGCAGATGTTTTATCCATTTGTCTATTTATTAATGGAATGCTATCATAAAATTTTCTTCTTGCATGGGTTCAATACTCTGCATGGGTAACTTCTTCATCTTTACTCATCCCACTCTCGTGATATTTCACTAAATATCCTTCTTTTTCTTCATCACTATAAATTCTCGCCATAAAAAAATTTCTCCTCATATTTTATAGATCTTATCCTACTATAAAATATGGGGAAGAACATTACGCTGTTTTATTGAGTGCTTACATACGAAGGGAGTACTTTTGTCTACTCATCGCTGTAAGTTTTACCGAACCCCAAGACAATCTTGTGGTTTTATAACTACAAAAAGACTAGCTCACTGTAAAGCTAGTCTTATCATCAGATTGCCACATATCGTATCCCATTCGCTATGCGAGGCGTGAACCTTATTATAACTTTATGTTATCATTTTTATTTTTTCCTCTTGCTTCAAATTTCTCGTCTCTAGCGTTCAGCTTTTCCTAGAAAAGTGAAACACGGAAACCAAGGCCGTTGCTGCTGCTGCCAGTGCTAATGAATGCGCGGGAAGAGGCAGGGTAGCTTGAACCTGTAAAGCTGAAATCGCCACCCCTTCGAGCACACGGATAGCTGGTGAGGGAAGTGTTTTCCAAAGTAAATTCTTCCACATTTCCAGCTATATCATATATATTTTGTACTGAAAAGCTACTATCCGCTCCTGTCGTTAATAATCTACTTGAATTCGATTCTTTTTTGAACGGATTTGGGCATTGTACAAATTTTCCGCTTGATAAATATTGTGCATTTGCATTTTTTATTGTCCATAAATTATCACTATAGTTTCCTATTGTTGTACTATTTGATGTTAATGTACTGTCCGCTATATTTCCTTTATGGTGCATAAATGCTAGCACTAAATCCCATTGTACTCCAAACATTAAACTACTCGTTTTAGTTCCCGAATTTACATTACTTGCTAAATTTTGTGCTTGTGTTCTTGTTACACATGTGTATGGATATACATCTGCTTTTGATACTGGTGTTGGCAGTCCTTCTATTGTCTGTTTTCCGTCTGAATTTGTTGGTCCATAGCCAGTTCTATTTTCTACAATTCCTGCTTCGTATCTTCCTACATAAAATCCACCATTTTCATATACACTTTTTAACATACTGTTTTTTAACTCTGTATATTCATCAGAAGTGAGCCAACCTACATTTTCGGTATCAGCTTTATGTGTGTCTGAATATCTTGTTCCCTTTCTATATGTTGCTGTGTACTGTTGCAAACAATATTCTATGTTTGCATAATCTGTACTTGATGAAGGCTTTTTTGCATTATTTGAATTATAATCTGTATTATTATACAAACTCTTTGGCACTACTACCCACACATATTCATTTCCTTCAGTATCTTCTATCACAAGTCCATTTTCTGTATTTGTTTTTTCTCTTCTTTTAAAATCACTACTTGGAAAATATGGGGTTGTATCTTCTGGTAAAGTTCCCATGTCATTTACTAATTTTCCCAATCCGTCATCTTCTTTGTTATCGTTTGAGCCTCCATTTAATGTGCTTTCCATTTGCTCTATTAAACTATTCATTCCTTTTAAATCGTTTTTGCTTGCTTCTGCTTGTTTTGTTTTAGTCTCTTTTGCTTTTGCTATTATTCCGTTATTACCTAGCACTAAGTTAATACTTACTCCTGCAAGGATTAGCAAGACTACTATGGTAACAACTAATGCTACAAGTGTGATTCCCTTTCTGTTTTTTAACATAATTTTTTCCTCCTTGGTTTATTTTCTCACATAACAATTTATTTATGCAGTAAAATAATATCATTATTTTTACACCAGTGCAATAGTTTTTTCTTATTTTTTGAATTTGACACTTTGGGTTGAATTTTGTCGTATTTCAATTTTTATAATATATAGCAAATTTTAAAAATGGTGTATAAGCATTCAATTTAAATATATAATTTCTAAACACTCGCACTAACAAAAAAATTTCTCTGGTTTTAATTAATCAGAGGTGTTTTTATCTTAATTTTTTTATTGTTCCCACATAGTCTTTTGACAACATCTATTATTTTTTCTTTAAAACTACATATATAAAAAGGTCAACTAGGACTCTTAATCAAAGAATCCCAGTTGACCTTTCTTTGCTTTGCCTATTTACTGTAGTGTTCTCACAATAACAGGCTTTGTTCTGATCTTTCGCACAAGTCCAATTTACGTTAGCTCATTACTTCGCCGCCATAGACAACAGCTTGAAAATTTCCACATTTTTATTTTCGTTTGCCGAAAGATTGAAGCAAAAGCACTTGTTAACATCACCACCGTATTCCCTGCCATACTCCTGAGTCACCAAACTCTGATAATATACTATTAACTCATAGCCATCTTCCTGAGGCATCTCCTCATATAAAAGGATACCAACTTTTTCTTTCGGCAGGCTAGTTTCAATGTAGTCTTTTAATGCTTTGACCACATCTTCGTCCTGGTCGAGGAACGACTCGCGAGCAATCTCGGTATTTGCCCGATAGTTCTCTTGCACACCATAGACCTCTCCACTACTTCCTTCCGTGATTTTGAAATACGCAGCTTGCCGATTTAACGGATCCTTCTGCCCACAAGCGACTAACAGAATGGCACTTATAACGAGCATAACGAACATTTTTTTCAGACTTTTCATCGTGAATTTTCCCTTTCTTGTTGTTTCAAAATGTTGTGAATTCGTACGTTTATATAAAACACCCATTAGGATGCATTGCGAAAGGAATTATATTGCAAAAAAACGTATTTAACGTTTTTACTATATATATTATAGCTCTTTTCTTGTAATTATGTCAAGTTTATATGACTACTCTCTAGTAATTACTTAATTCTTGCTAATTGGAAAAAATATTAATTTTTGCTTAAAATAAAATTTTTCCTATATTTTAAGCTAGAACTTATTTTGCAATCTAGTAATTTTTTAAATACAAATATGTAATTTCTTCTCCGTCCCCAAAATGTGCAAAAACGGAGACGTGCATTTTTGCTCCGTCCCCAATCTTTTTATTTTTTAAATTCTATTATAGTATCCTTTGAAAAATCTACATATTGTGTTCTTGTCCATTTTCCATTATTCGCATCCGTTATAACTATTGTAACTTGCGCTTTCCCACTATATGGAATTTTTGTACTAAAGTCTTCATTATCTAATTTATCTTTAGTTGAGAAAACTTCACTATTACCTATGCTTATAGAAATATTTGCTTCTTTATTTTTTGCTGTAGAATCAGTCGTATTAGTTGTATTTCCACCTTCTACTGTTTCCTTATAGCCTGTAATTTCTTTAATGTTTACTTTTACTGTTACATTATTAACAACTGCTATTTTGTTTACTGTAATTGTTACTTCTGTTCCTTCATCTATGTTTTCTCCCGACTTTACACTTTGTTTTAGCACTTCGCCGTTTTCCTTATTTGTGTCTTCTCCATATTCTATGTTTACTACTAAATTTTTAGCTTCTAATGCTGATTTTGCATCTGCTTCTGTTTTTCCTAATACATTTGGCATTACTACTTGGTTTACACCTGTTCCAATGCTTACATGTATTTTTACTGTATCACCTGCATTTGCTGTTGTGTTTGCATCTGTTTCTTGGCTAATTACTATTCCTTCTTTTATTGTTTTACTTGTTTCTTCTATTTTTTCTGCTTTTAATTTATTCTTTTCTAATGCAGCAACTGCTCCTTCATATGTCATACCAGCAACCTTTGGAACTGTAGTCTGCTCTGTTCCTTTGCTTATTTTTACAGATACTGTGCTTTTTTCTTTTACTTTGTAATTGTCTGAATATACAGGATTTTGTTCAAAAACTTTTCCAGCTTCTACCTCAGAATTATAATCTTCTCCTGATTTTTCGTATACAAGTTTGTATTTTGCAAGTTCTGCCTTTGCGTCTGCCTCAGTCATTCCAACTAAGTTTGGAATTTGAACATCTTTTACTGAATTTGCATTTAATATTGCAGATGTTATTGCTATACTTCCTGCAAATATTATTAAGCAAAGTACTATTATTCCTAAAACTTTTGTCTTTGGATGGTTTTCAAAGAATATGGCAACTTTATTTTTCTTCTTTTTATTGCTACTCTTAGCATTTTTCGCCATATCATCTGTAATAGCATCCATTCTTCTTGTTAAGCCATCGTCTAAATCTTCTTTCTCAACAAATTCTCCATCTGGATTTTTTAAGGCTTGTGCTAAATCTCTTAGCATGGCTGTTGCAGTTTGATATCTAGCCATTGGCTCTTTTTGCATAGCTTTTAAAATTATATCATTTACCGCCTTTGGGATGTTTGGATTTATTTCCATTGGTGGTACAGGATCCTCTTGCATATGTTTTAATGCAACAGAAACTGATGTATCTGCATCAAAAGGAACTTTTCCTGTAAGCATTTCGTACATTACAACACCTAAAGAGTAAATATCAGATTTAGCATCTGTATATCCTCCTTTTGCTTGCTCTGGTGAGAAATAGTGTACAGAACCAATAGTTGTTCCAAATGCTGTTATTGTTGAATTTGATACTGCCTTTGCTATTCCAAAGTCTGTTACTTTTGCAACTCCATCTTCTGTAATTATTATATTGTGTGGTTTTATATCTCTATGAACAATGTTGTTTTTGTGAGCCATTTCTAAGGCTGATGCAATTTGTCCTGCAATATTTACAGACCATTTCCAAGGAAGTGCTCCTTCCTCATTAATTATTTGCTTTAGAGTTTTTCCTCTTACTAATTCCATTACTATATAATAAATTCCATCTTCATTTCCAACATCATATATTGAAACTATGTTAGCATGAGTAAGACTTGCCGCTGCTTGAGCCTCTGAATTAAATCTTTTTACAAATTCATCATCTGTGGTAAATTCATCTTTTAGTACTTTAACAGCAACATCTCTATTTAAAACCTTGTCTCTTGCAACATATACTGTTGCCATTCCCCCAACTCCGGTTTTACTTATAATTTCATATCTATTTGCTATTGTTCTTCCTATTATATCCATAAAATTTTCTCCCTATTACATTATAATAACAACAGTAATGTTGTCTAATCCGCCATTATCATTTGCTTGTTTAACTAAATTTTCTATAGCATTTTCTTTGTCTTGCTTAATTATTTCATATATGTTTTCTTCTCTAATCATATTTGTTAGGCCATCTGAACACATTAAAATAATATCATCTTTAATAAATGTTTTAGTATATACGTCTGGCTCTACAGTTTCTACACACCCTAGGGCTTTTGTAAGCATATTTTTCTTTGGGTGACTATATGCTTCTTCTTTGGTTATAGTTCCGTCGTCTACCAATGTTTGAACATAGCTATGGTCTTTTGTAAGTCTTCTCATAAACTCTTTACGTATTCTATATACTCTGCTATCTCCAACATGACCTATGTATATTCTACTATTATATATTAAGCAAACATCTAATGTAGTACCCATTCCTCTTAAATCTTCTTTACTTTGAGCTTTTTTATATACCACACTATTTGCATATTCAATAGCATCTTTTAGGAGTGCTTCTAGCTTTTCTTTGCTGTCTTTATTTTTTGCAAAATGCTTGTGTATGTAATCTTTTGCAGATTCTACAGCCATTCTACTTGCTACCTCTCCTGCATTATATCCGCCCATTCCATCTGCTAATATAAACAGTCTTATTTTATCTTCTGGTTTAGATACATAGTAGAAATCTTCGTTTGTTTTTCTTTCTCTTCCTATGTCTGATTTAGCAAAAACTTGCATATGTTCCCCTCCAGTCTTTCATATAGTATCATTCATTTTTGATTACTGCTCTTTTAAATTTTGTCTTCTTAACTGTCCACAAGCTGCATCAATATCTGAGCCTAATTCTCTTCTAATAGTTGCAACTATCCCATGGTCATTTAAATAATCTCTGAATTTTATAATATTTTCATTAGAACTCTTTGTAAATTTTCCATTTTCTATTTTATTTATTGGTATTAAATTTACATGGCATATCATTCCTCTTAGCAAATTTACTAATTCTTTTGCATCTTCTAAATTATCATTATTATCTTTTGCAAGTGCATATTCAAAAGATATTCTCTTATTAGTAATTGCTATATAATCTCTGCATGCCTTCATAAGCTCTTCTATGTTGTACGCATTATTAACAGGCATCATACTAGAACGCTTTTCATCATTACTTGCATGTAAAGAAACAGATAATGTGCATTGTATATTTTCATTTGCCAAATCGTAAATTCTTGGTACTAAACCACTTGTAGATACACTTATGTGTCTTGCTCCAATATTCAACCCCTTAGGATTGTTTAATATTCTTATGGCCTTTATTACATTATCGTAATTATCTAATGGCTCTCCAATTCCCATAAATACAACATTAGAGATTTTGTTACCCGTATCTTGTTCAACAGCTAAAATTTGCTCAACTATTTCCCCTGCTGTCAAGCTTCTTATAAAAGGAATTCCTGTTGATGCACAGAACTTACAGCCCATTTTGCATCCAACTTGTGAAGACACACAAATTGATTTTCCATAGTGGTATTCCATAAGAACCGATTCAATGGCATTTCCATCTAATATATCAAATAAATATTTCTTAGTTCCATCAGATGATTCTAATTTTTTTAATATATTGTAATTGCAAATTGTATAATTTTGTTTTAGTTTTTCTCTTAATTCTAATGAAAGGTTTGTCATCTCATCAAAGCTTTTTACTTTTTCTTGATAAATCCATTTAAATATTTGCTCTGCCCTAAAACCTTTTTCTCCTATGCTTACAAGTTCATCTTTTAAATCTTGTAAATCATAATCTTTTATATTTTTCATTTTATTTTCCTTCTAAACATATGCTTAATTGAAAAAGAATTAAATTTTTTCAATCTTTCTCTTTTTTTTATTTATACAATAATATTTATACCACAATAAAGGGATTTTTTCAATAGTTTCTACTAATAGTTGTATTCCTTGCACTAATAAAATAAACCCAAACTGTTAAATATTTATCCAACAATTTAGGTTCATTCAATTATCATATTATTCTAACTATTAGCCACATTATTCTTTCTTTCTGTCTCTTCCATAAGTTCTCTATCTTGTTGCATAAGCTTAGAGAATTGACTCTCAACATTACCTATTGTATACTGAAATGCATCAGATAGTCTTACAAATTGTCTTCTAAATTCTTCTGAACCATCACACTCCAATTTTATTTGATCAACTGTTCTATCTATTTCTTGCATTATATCTTCTATTTCTTGAAAAATTTTCATAATATCATTGTTTATTTCTTCTACTTCTTTAGATATATATCTCATTCCTACATCATCATATACTTGTAATGCCTGTATTTTTTGTATACTCTCTTTTTGTGGTACAGCTACATTCTGCTTTATATCTACGTCAGAAACAGTGTTTGCTATCTCTTCAAACATATATGGAACTTCTCCAACTATTGCTTCTAGAAATAAGTTTAATTGTGGAGCTAATTCGTTAAATTTAGTTACCAATTCATTATATCTCTTCCCATACCAACAAATATGCATTTCGGAAATTTTTCTGTAAATTGCTAATAATTTATTATTTATTTCTATAGCCTGCCCTCTAATACTATTAGATTGATTAGGCATATTTTCATAATCAATTTTTATCTGGTTTTCCATCTTTTCTCCTTTTACTTGCTTTGTAAACATCTTCCTAATCTTATACTCATAATATCTGTTTTAGGATTCTTTACAAAATTCAAGTCCAATATTCCTTCTGATACAAGCCAAATAGCCTGTTGTTTATTAAAAGCTTTTACACTCTTTAATAACTCATTTAATTTTTTTTGCATTTCATCTACTTTAGTTTCATCAATGTTATCACTTTTGCTAGTATAAGCTTCTTGTGCCATTTCAAAAGCATTGTTTGATATGCTACGAATTGTTTCAAAACTTTCGTCTCTGATTAACATTTGCCTTTTTTGCTCTAATGGTAATTTAATTACATCATCAGTAACATATTTCAACAAAGATTCCATATCACTTTTATCATCAATATTAAAATTTTGATTTATTTTTTCTTCTGCTTCTACTTGTTTATATAAGTATTTTTCAAAAGCTTCTGTTAATCTTTTTTTGTCAAAAGCATCTTTAGTTGATTCTGAAAATTTTATTACAAATTTATCTATAACATCTTTAAAATTTTCCATTTTATAATCCTTTCATTTAATTTTATATATTCTTTACTTTTGCTATTTGACAATCCCTGTCAAAATTTCTAGTTACTGTATTTAACGCTTGAGTTCCACCCCTTTGGTTACCTGTATTAGAATCTTTCATCATTGCATCCAATGCATCATAGGCCTTTTCATTTCCAGATATTTCATTATATACATTTTTAAATAAATCTTTATTTTCACCAGTATATGTTTTCATTAATACTTCTTCTCCATTTACACCTGTATATTTTGTCATTGAATCTGTTATTTTTTGTAATGCATCAGTGCTAGGATTGTATGCGCAATCTTCCCATTTTTCGCCATTTATTTTTCTTGCAAAATATTCTGTTGCTGCCTCATCTATTCCATTATAGTTTCCCTTCCATGTTAATTTGTATGGTGAATCTTCATACTTTCCAGTATATAATACATTCTCTCCTGTCTCTGGATCTGTGTAATAATATCCTGCTGTCTGAGACATTGTACCTGTACCATGTCCACCAACTTCATGTATTATTACACTTGGATCATTAGCATACCCTTCTCTGATATACACCCTATCTTGAGCCCCATTATTATATGCAACAATTCCTTCGTTATATTCTTCTAATTGTCTAAAAAATTCTTCATCTGAAAGCACTACTGCTTTATCTATTTGCTCATTATACTTATTAATCAGATCTTTTTTTTGTTCTTCTGTATAACAATTGAATTTTTCAACATATTTAGCATATTTTTCTTTTGCATCTGTTTTTGCTTCTTCAAAAGTCATCTTTGAATCTTGTTCTGTACCATTTATAGTTGCAGCATTCGGAACTGCTTTTTTTCCCTGTGTTGGCAATGAATCTATTCCAATAAAGGTTAATGCAGATGCTATTGCATTTTGTGCCACTTTCGCACCTGTTTCATTAAAGTATGTTTTTATTATTGCCTCAGACACAATGTTTGCTTCATATCTACCAATATTTCCAATTATGCCATTACCCATTTTAGCACCTATTATTGAGGTTATACGTCTAACTACTAGTGGTCCCGCAATAGCACCTACTGTAGTAACAACACCAATTGCTGTATATATCTCGTCATTAAGTCCATCTGATAAGTCTACTCCAATTGCATTTAGCAGATTATCTCCTACGGCAGATGTCCACTCTTTGAAATTGCTAGCTTCTGGTACATTAAATGCTGCTATTACTCTTTTAGTAACATCTATACCCTCTCTTAATAATTTGGTGGTAGCAACTATTGCAAATTGTGAGTCTTGAGAAGCTTGTGAGATTTGCTTTTGTTGACTAGTCATTGAAAATAATGTACCTCTTAAAGCTGCTGCTAAACCTCTTAGAGCTGCCGCAATTGCTTTTAAGTTTGCTGCTTCCGCTCTTAGAGTTGCTGCTCTTGCCATCGCAGCAGCATCAGCAGCTGTATCTGGAACCTGCTCATACTTTGTTACTGTATTTCCATCATCATCTGTTGTCTCATATGGTTCTGATTTATAATGTGGACAACTTGCCTCTTCTGCACTAGCATCTGCTTCACATTGTGCTGCTTTCGCATCATTTTCAGTTGCCTGTGCATCATAGCTTGAAGCATCAAAACTCATTTGACTAATCGTGTTCCCCAAACTTGTGATTATATCTGTGGCAACTTTCTCTACAAATTCAAACATAATTTCCTCCTTAGTTAGTGTATTTTTGTATTTGCTTTTTTAGTATTTGCATTGTCAATTATATCGTTTGTATTATTTATTAAACCTGTAAATAATACTCCCTTTAACTTATTTTGTCCATCTACATTTTTATATTTTGTTTTTAAGGAATTACTCACATTACCAGATACTCCAGTTGAGCCTGTCCTCGTATTACTTGAGCTACCGGAACTACTGTTATTTGAGCTACTATCCCCACCAAATAATTGTTTAAAAAAATTTCCAATAAACCCCATAATAAAATACCTCCTAACTTTTATCCTTTTATAACATCATCTGTTAACATTTCTAACTCTTTTCTAAATTCTATAGAATAATTTGTTGTAAATTGACAATTTGCAACATCTTGTATGTATTTTTCGTAGGCCTGTTGATTATATGAAACTGTTGTATACCTTACTCCATTTTTTTCAAATATTTGTTGCATATATGTCATCGAAGGATCATTATAAAAAGCCATTCCGCCTATCAATTTGCTCACTGTTATTTCATCAAAATTCATAAACTTATTTAATATAATCCTTATTTTCTCATTGTTTATTGCATTCTTAGATTTTAGATTTGAAAGGAATTCTGTAAGTGGTTGAATGGTTAATATATCCATTGTTTGTACCAAATATACTTGCTCTGAATACGCAAAGTAATCAGCATCTGTAGAAAAATCTGTGTCTATAATTACAACCTGATGTTTCTTCAAAAGCGTCTCTAATATATTTTCAACTCTTGCACTATATTCATTCTTTTCTGGTACATCTGTATATACAGTTAGGTTATTTTCAATTTGTAATCCATTCAGTTTTCCTTCACTTAAATCCTTAAAACTGTTTCTAATACTAACTCTTATAGACTCTTTGTTTTGAGTATATATATAGTATGAATCTTTATTTTGCGTCATATCTAATATAGCCACATCAAAGTTTCTTCTTGCCATTATTCTTGCAATATTATTTACTAAAAAAGATGTGCCACTTTGACTAGCTCCGATAAAAGAAACTATCTTTTTATTTTCTTGTAATAATTCATTTATTGTAAGATTAGTATTACTTTTGTACGTGTTATCTACATTTAGTGTCTTCATTCAAAATTCCTTTCAAAACTAAAATTTATATTAATATTACTTCTGTTCCATTTCTTATTGTTGTATCCTTTAAAAATGAGTTCAAATCAAACTCTTGTGCACTGATTTTATCATATAGCGTAGGAAGCGCTTTAGGATCATAATCTCCCTCACTTAGTTCTGATATTGCTCTTGATAATAATATAATTATCTCATATATTTTTTTGTTAGAAGGAATCCATACATCATAGACTCCTTCCAACATAGGAACATAAACTTTTACTAAGACTTTATCCATTTTTTTCACCAGCATCTTTCATTCCTATTAATTTTATCAGCTTAGCTTCTTCTTGTTTTATTAAGTATCCGAAGCTTTCTCCACAGTTGTTTACTAAATTTCTAGCGCTTGTGTTCATTCTTATTAAGTATTGATCTGCAACACCATTGCCTACCCAAATTCCAGAATCTTTTGTGATATACGCTTTATACCAGTCATCATATTCATGGTTCTTTAATTTAAATACACTATCAACTACTATAAATGTATAATTCTTTAATTCTTCAGCTTTTCTAAGATCTGACAAAATTTCTTTTTCTATGTTTATTAAGAACTTATCAATTCCAACTATTATACATACATTGTATTTTGATTTACTTATATTGTTTTGTATTCTTAATGAATAGTTCTGATAGTCAAGTTTTATGTTTTTACTAGCAGTTTGTACAATTCCCTCTGCATCAAATACGGTTACATCAATGTCTTCTAGTAGTTTTAATTCCTCGTATAAATGTGTTACATATTCTGTAGCTACTTCTATATTTTTTGCTGAAATTAAATTTACTAAATTGCTCTTAAAATTATATATTGCTAAGTTCAAACTATCTTTGTAAATTCCAACTGGTAATTTATCCAAACTTTTTACAAATTCTTTTATCTCTTCTACCTTTATTTGATATGGTAAAACTGGAATAGGATCTGCCTTTTCGTCATATTTTTCATTTAATTGTTTTATCTTATCTCTTATAAATACATTCCATTTTTCTGGTTCGCATATACGAGCTGTTTGGAATTCATATATGTCACTATATTTTATCAATCCTCTTCCAAACATGTGAGCAGGTCTTTGTTTTCTAACTCCATCTATTATATTTAAATAATCATCTTCATTATTTAATTGTAATGCTATTTTTTGTTTAAAGTTTTGAGATAGTCTATATCTTACACTGTTATATGCACTTGCTGTAATTACAAATATGATTCCATATTTTATTCCCTCTCTACATAGAGTAAGCAATACATCGTCATATTTTTCTCCGAAGTTTTCCACAAATCCTTCATAATTGTTTATAATTATAAATACTTGTGGCATTTCAGCACCTGTATCATTTATATATAATTTTATATCACCATCATAGTTTGATAAAATTTCTGTTCTTCTTTTCATTTCTCTTTGTAGTATTTCGAACAATCTATTTATTTTTTCTGTATCTGTACTTAATACTACATCACCTATATGTGGTGCATCCTTAAAGATTTTCAAAGCTTCACTACCAAAGTCAATTAAATACATTTGAGCTTCCTTAACAGAGTATGTTGATATTATGTCATATACCATTGTGCTTATGAATGTTTCTTTACCACTCTCAGCATTTCCATAAACAATAACATTCCCCTGTTTCTTAAAGTCAATTTCAACTGGTCCTTGTCTTTGGTTATATGGATCATCATATTCTCCAACTACAGGTATTACTTCATTTTCTTTTTTCTGTATATTGTATTTTTTCTTAATGTTATCTAACATAATAACATTTGGTATATTATCCAACCATAATGGTTTAAGTTTAATGTTTTCATGTTTTCCAAGCTGATAAATATATTTTACAATGTTGGTTAACTGTTCACCATCTTTTCTTGTTGGAGACTTTAATGTATCATCTACTTTTTTTATTACAGAACCAATATTTGATACAAATTTCATTGAAGTATCTACTTTTTTCTTGATTATGTCTGATGGCTCATAACTTGCTCCAGCCCAAGCAGATTGTCCTAATGCAAAATATTCGTTATTACCAACTTGAATATAAAATTGTCCAACCCTCTTTAAATCTGCCGCATCTGGTCTTTTTATAACATCTATACTGTCTTGTCTGTCTTGTACTTTTAAACATATACCGAACCTACTATTACTACGAATTTGGTCATTTACAACGCCAGCCGGTTTTTGAGTTGCAAGTATTAAGTGTACTCCTAAACTACGTCCTATTCTCGCAACACTTATTAATTCATCCATAAAGTCAGGTTGTTGCTGTTTTAACTCTGCAAATTCATCACATATTATCAATAAGTGCGGTATTGGCTCTTTTACAATTCCATCATGGTATAATTTTTGATACTTGTATATATCAATAGTTCCTTCATCTGTTTTTTCTCTTGCCTGATTAAACTTTACTTGTCTTCTTCTTAGCTCACTCTGTATAGAAACTAAAGACCTTTGAAGTCCGGCTTTATCAATATTTGTTATGGTTCCAACTATATGAGGTAATTTCACATCACCTTTTTGGAACGCTCCTGCAAGGCCTCCACCTTTGTAATCTATTAATATCATAGATACATCATTTGGATGGTAGTTAACCGCAAGTGAAAGGATATATGTGATTATAAATTCACTCTTTCCGGATCCAGTACTTCCTGCTATTAATCCATGTGGTCCATGTGCCTTTTCATGAATATCTAACACAATTGGCATTCCATTAGTATCGATTCCTATTGGTGCTTGCAAAGATTTTGTAGAATCATTTGTCATCCATCTTTGTAATATATTTAACTGTTCAATTCTACCAGCATCATACATTTCCAAAAAAGTATATACCTCTGGTAATGCAAACTTTGATGTTGCATTAAGCTTAATGGGTATATTAGATAACCTTTGCCCAATATTTTCGAAAAAGAACGTGAAAGATGGATCAAAATAAAACTCTTTTTTTGTAGTCGATGTAATTTGATTTTCAAATAAGCTACCATTTGTTCCGTCTATACTAATAAACAGTTGACATTCATTTGGTAAATGTAACATATTATCTGTTAAACAGAACAATCCAAATCCTAAGTTCCTCTTTGCGTTTAAAATTTCTGTTATTATTTTAAGTCCTTCTATTTTTTGGTAATCATCTGTTATTATTAAATAATATGGTGCAAATGAACGGTAATCAAATTTGTCATCATACTTTCTTCTATTATTTAATTCAATTTCAAGATATCTTGAAATATCCTTCATGTCCTCATATTCGTCTGCCCAAAATCTAATTTGTTTTTGTTCATCCCACACATGTGGTAAGGTTTTCATGTTCTCCCATCTTATGGTTTTCTCTTTTTTTAATAAGAATACTAATTTTAAATCTGCATAACTATGCAACGCAATTAATTGCATAATTAAATTTTGTGCAAACTTTTCAGTTGTTCTATCATCATTTTCAATAATTGCAGCCGCAATATTTTTTGATGTAAGAGAAGCCGTGATTGGAACATTCTTTATCACCTTAGATTTTCTTGCTACAGAATTTATTAATTCTACTAGGTTATCTTCCTCCAAAGAAAATTCCTTATTAGGATACTCTATATCTGCCTCTATTGGCAAATTTCCAAGTCCTAACCTCACAGTAAGAAAATCATCGTCCTCTGTTCTTCTTTCCCATAGCCTAGATTCTCTATTTAATATTATTCTAGCACATTCCTCAGCAGATAAATATTTTTCAAAAAGTATCTTCTTTTGTTTAAGCATTACATCGTCTATTTGTTGAATTTTTTTATTTATATATTCTTTATATTTTTTCTGACGTTTAGCTTCTTTCTTTATCTTCTTATTTTTCTCATACTTATTATTAAGTATTGGAAACAAAATCATACTAATTAACATTGAGACTGTCATTAATGCAGATAGTCCGGTACTTTTAAAAGATGCCGTTCCACTTGAAACATCGCTAATTGTTGAACTCATAGATAATACCATTACAATTCCCATAGCCAGACTTGGTCCTATTGTATATATTAATGGTTTTTCGTCTTTCTCTTGTTTTTGTGGTGGAGCATCTATTTTTATTTTTTCTTTTTCAATTTTGTTAGTTATCCTTGGTGCTCTCGTAAAGTAATCTTTATCTGTAAAAAGTTGAACATCTTCATCTGTTACTTCACTACTTGTTATTATTCTGTTTTCTTTTTTTACAATTTCCAGTTTATTTAAATTATATGTTACTCTATTAAAAGGATTATTTATGAAAACATTGTTTCCAACAATTATAATCCTCAATCCCATTATAAATATAATATCACCATTAAATAGTAACTTTAATCTATTTGCCACTGGTAAATCATTTAGAAAAGTTCCATAACTTTCATCAAAATTTTCTACCATCAACTTTCCATTGCTGTAAAAAATTCTGGCTTGTTCTTGCTTTATTAAAGAATTATTATATATAATATCGCTATCTGCTTTTCTTCCAATTGTTATTTCTTGAAAATTTTTAGCATTTAACTGAATAAAATCTCTCTCATATGTCGGTTCACAAAGCAATATATACAGCATATTTGGATTACTTGCTAAAGAAATATAATATATGCCATTTTCTTGTAACTTTATCTCACTAAAAATATTCGCTTTGTTTTTTACTATTTTCGAGATATTCCATGAATTTATTGCTCTTGGATCCAAGATTTTGGCTTGTTCATTACTATATATGTTCCATTCATTATTTTTTCCAATAATGTTTACAAGTTTCTTTCCATCGTCACTATTTGTTATCCAATAATTACCTGTTTTTTTATGAGGTAATATTAATTTATACAAAACATTTTTTCCTATTAATGTGACTAGCATACTCTTTCACTTTCCTATTTATTCTCTAGTTTTTTTATAGCTTCTTCTAGTTTTTTCTTAAACTCCTCTTCTTCCTCATCCACTAATCCTATAAAATGTACTTCTTCTATTTGTGAATGATTGAATACATAGTTAGCCTCTGATGTTAGCATTCCCTCTGGGTATAGGCATCCACTGTAATCCCATATATTTTTTTGACCATTTTCATCTTGTTCCATTTGTAAAAATCCTGTTATCATAAGTCTTTTTTGACCATTTTTTAATTTTACTACACTACCTATTGGTAATAACTTTTCTTCCATAAATAAATTTCTCCCTTCGTTTGTTTCAAAACATATTATATATGCTTTCTAAAACTGGTCATGCTTTAGAAAGCACATATAGTGCTTTCTTTTTATTGTACTGTGTTTGATTTTTCTGTATTTTCGATATCTTCTTGTGTTTGTGTCATTAATTTTGAAAATTCATTATTAATATTATCAAAAGCTGATAATATATCATTTTTTAATTTTTCAAATCTTGCTTTAAAACTTTCAGAAGCTTCACTTTGCCAATCAACTCTGTTATATTCTGATTCAATTTTATTCATTAATTCTTTTGATGAATCAAATTTTGCAGATACATTTCTTTGTGTATTTGCAACATCTGATGTCATGAATCTCATTCCAACATCATTTGTTATTGGTAAGTTTTCAATATTGTTTGCAGATGTTTCTTCTGCTGATGTTACATTTTGTCCTTTATCAGCTTGTGCATAGTTGTTAGCTACTGTTTCAACTGCAAATGGTATTTCTGTAACAACCAATTTTAATAAGTCGTTTATTTGTGGTATTAATTCATTAAAATCTTTTACTAATTCATTGTATCTAACTCCATACCATGAATTGTGCATTTCTCCTATGTTTGTGTATGCAGCTCTTAGTTCGCTATTTAGCTCTAATGCATACTCCCTCATTGCTTTTGCTTGTCTTGGCATTGCCTCATAATCTACATGATCTATTCTTGCCATATCTTTTTCCTCCTTTAAGATTATCATTTTAGAATGATATTTTCAAAATCATAATAACAATACAAAATTTAAATGTCAATAGTTTTTTTATTTTTTCCATATTCGTAAATTTATATTCAGCGGTCTTACAAAAAATATGATGTAAATTTTTAATAACCTTTACATCATATTTTCATTTATCTTTTAAATTCTTCTAGTCTTTGCTCATATGCATCCATTGTCTCTTTCTCAAAAGCTATTGTTTGCTTCTCTACTCCTAGCATTTGAATCAATTTCTTGGTAAACAATGGGTTTAATATTAATATTGGTCCTATTAAATATGTTCCAATAAAGTTATTTTGTTTTATGCCTTCTAACTTGCTTTCTTTATTTAGTCCTATTCCTTTTTCTGCTTTTACAAAATAATTATTTTCATTATCTCCATATGCCATTGTAAATTGGCTCTTAAACCCTACTATTTCTATATCTTCATATTTTCCTAAAAATATACTATTATGTCTGTGCATCATATCTCTTTTGGCATATATATCGAATATTGAAAGTGCTTCTATCTTGCTTCCATCTTCATTTTCTATGTATTTTCCAAATAACTCAACTGCATTTCCTGTTACTAAAAATACTACATTTTTCTTTATTAGTTCTTCTATTTTTTCTTTATATGGCCTTAACTTACGTATTGCAACTTCTTGAATATTCTCTGGCATTGGCCCCATATATATCATGTCAATATCTTGTGTTACAAATGCAGGCTCAGAATTTATTTCTGTTTTTATTATTTCTGCATCTGGCAAACATTTTTTTAAATATTTTATATTGCTAATATCTCCAAACAAGTTACAAACTTCTGGATATAACATTTCTATCTTCATTTTTATTTAAGTTCCCTTCTTTAAGTATTACATCTATTAAGAGTTGGAAAAGAATTAAATTTTAGCAAGGAAAACAAAATTTAAAAGGCAAGGGCGCATACTTGCTGTATGTAACCGCATTTTAAATGAATTTGACGTAGCTAAAATTGTAATTATTTTTCAACTTCATTTCCGAAAGTGCTTTCTAGTATTTTTTTCACTTCTTGATGAACTTCTTCTTTCTGTTTCATTGCATATAAATCGTACAAAACATAAACACTTTCTATGTCTTTAGGCTTGAAATATTTTCTTACAGACTCAACTTCATCTCTATCTGCAAATATTTTTTCCTTTGGTACTCCTGCCATCAAAAGCCTTACAATTGTGTCTTTTGCCCTTTTACCACTTACTATTATTTGTTCAACATTGTCTCCATTTAAGAACTCATAGTCTGTATCATAGAACCATGTTATAGTTTCATTATCTTCATGCAAGTCATCTAAAAATAAAATTATAGTTTTCTTTTCTGGTTGTTTTCTTACATAGTCAAATACTCTAGAACAAGCAATTGGGTTCTGTCCTTTCGCAAGGTGAAGTACAATTTTCTTTCCCGCAACCTCGTCTTGCGAAAATCTTGTATCTACTATCTTTGTTTTCTTAAGAGCTTCATTTATTTTTTCGTCACTTACTCCAACCTGTTTTAGAGCAACTATTGCGGATAACATATTATAAATGTTTATTATACCATCTGCTACCATTGAATAACTGTATTCTGTATTTTTATCATTGTCTTTTATTGTTACAAGTTTATTTTCAAAGTCAATTTTTGTTGTTTCATAGTCTCTTTTTGGAGTTCCAAATCCACAATTTGGGCACTTCATTTTTCCAACATGATGATATCTATAATATTCATATTCTAACTTTGTACCACATTTTGGGCATAGTACCATGTCTTGAACAATGTTTTCACATTTTTCAGTGTCAGTATCTAGTCTGTCTATTCCAAAATAAATCTTCTTATTTTCACTGGCTAGATTCACACATATTGGATCATCACCATTTGTAATAACTGTTGTAGCTTTAGGTATTGCATTATTTATAATTCCAGCAATAAATGCGGTGTGTGCATTTCTTTTTAGTGAATCTCTCGAAAGATTGTTACATACTAGATATGTTGGAGTAATATATTTAAAAATATGGATTGTACTCCTCTCGTCCATCTCAAATACTGCAATATCTTTTGTATTTTTTCCTGTTATTGTGTTATTATTTACAAAGCTTGCTGCAATTCCAGTATTCATATTTGAACCATATCTATTATTAATAACTTTGTATCCATTATCTTCTAGCACATCATTAATCATGTTGGATACTGTTGTTTTTCCGTTAGTTCCTGTAACTCCTATAATTACTGGTGGTTTATCTATTTGCTCTAGAAAGTTAGGGCATATTTTTAATGCTAAATTTCCTGGAAAATATGATGCATTTCTTCTTAGCAATTTTAGAGATTTATTTGCACATTTTGCTAAAAACATTGCTGTATAAAATTTAAAAGTTTTCTTCATCTTAAAATAAATTCCTTTCTTATTTTGTAAAAATTTCTAGTTTCATTATGTTTTACTTTGTATTATTTTCAAGTTTAACATTTATCTATAATATAAATTCATTTACATTTTACCTTTATATTGTTTATTTTTCAATACATTTTACAATTTTTTTCATTTTGCTTGCTAATTTACTTTTCTTTATTTATAATGGTATTAATAAAATAAAAGGAGTTAATCATATGAAAAAGAAAAAGCTAAAAGAATTTGTAATTTTAAGTTTAATATTTATTTTAATAATTGCTTGTATCATTTTACTAATATTAATTATTAGAGATAAATATTATCTTTCTCAAGAATCAATAATATATATTTCAGAATCCCCTAATCCAGATTATTTCCAATGGTCTAGTTCTGTTTCATCATATTATTCAATATATAAGGATGGCACAGTATATAATACAGAATACCGTTCTACATCAGATATTGAGTACACATCTTTTAAAAAATCTCACTTTGTAAAAAAACTTAATAAATCTGAATTAGAAAGCTTAACCTTGGAATTAAGTAACTTAAGCAACTCTTCATATGTATCCACAAAGCGCCCCTCATTAAAAGACTTGAACATTCATGATACTTATTATTGTTTTAGCATAAATGACTCAACATATTATTCAAAAAATTACAGTGTTTATACTAATATACTTGCAAAATATATAAACCAACATGATTATGAATCAAATCAAATATCTAGTTACATTTATAATTATATAAAAAAAGAGTATCCTGCTACTAATCCAAATTTTGAATTAACCGACACCGATAAACAAAATATTTTAATTAATGTAAAAAAGCATTATCCTAATTCAAAGTTATCTGATTATGAAATACTTGATTTGATTAATATTAATAGTGTAGGAATCATGGTAGAACAAATAGAGCAATTACATTAGTATAAAAGATTATGTAAAAAGTCATCAATAAGTTCAAAAATCTTATTGATGACTTTTAGTTTGTAATTTTTTTGTCTTTAATACAATTTTTCCAATATGTTTTGTATTTGCTTGCTCATAAATATTGCTCTCATATCATTTATTTCGTTGTATTCTTGTAATTTGCTTAATTTCTGCAATATGGCTTTTGTCTTTTGTTCTTGTTCTTTTTGCATAGCTTTTCTTATTTTTATTTCTTCATCTAGTTTTTTATTTACTTCTTCTAATATTACTGCAAGTGTTTCTTCATTTTTACTATGGGTAGAACTCATAATACCACCTGCTTTCTATATTAAATTATTTTTCAACAAATTCATCTATTTTAATGTGAACATCCTTAAGTTGCTTATCTTCTACTCTGCTTGGTGCATTCATCATTGCATCTCTTGCTTTCTTGTTCTTAGGAAATGCTATTACTTCTCTAATGTTTTGAGTATTTGCAATTAACATTACAATTCTATCAAGTCCAGGAGCTGCACCTGCATGTGGAGGTGTTCCATATTTAAATGCCTTATATAATGCTCCAAATTTTTCTTCTACTGTTTTTTCTGAATACCCTGCTATCTCGAAAGCTTTTACCATCAATTTAGGGTCATGGTTTCTAACTGCTCCAGAAGCCATTTCATATCCGTTACATACTAAATCATATTGATATGCTAAAATATCTAATGGGTCTTTATTTTCTAATGCTTCCATTCCACCTTGTGGCATTGAGAATGGGTTATGATTAAAGTCGACTTTTCCTTCGTCCTCATTATATTCATACATTGGGAAATCTACTATAAAGCAGAATCTGTATACATTCTTTTCTAGTAAATCTAGTCTATTTCCTAATTCTATTCTTACTTGACCTGCTATTTTTTGAGCTGTTTCTAATTTATCTGCTATAAAGAATATGCTATCTCCAGATTTTGCTCCGAATTTTTCTTCTAATCCTTTTAAAATATCATCTGTTATAAATTTAGCAATTCCACCTTGTGGAGCATTATTCTCATCTATTTTTGTCCATGCAAGCCCTTTAGCTCCTTGCTCTTCAACGGCAAATTCTGTCATATTATCAAAGAATTTTCTTCCTTGAGCTGCACCACTTGGAACAACTATTGCTTTTATTACCTTATCTTGGAAAGCTTTAAATTCTGTTCCTGCAAATATTTTTGTTGCATCTTGTATTATTAATGGGTTTCTTAAGTCTGGTTTATCAATTCCATACTTCTCCATTGCTTCTCTGTATGGTATACGTATAAATGGACCTTCGTCTACTTTCCAGTCTGTAAATTTCTTAAATACAGTTGGTACCAATTCTTCCATTACTGCAAGTACATCATCTTGAGTAGCAAAAGCCATCTCGAAATCAACTTGATAAAATTCTCCTGGTGCTCTATCCGCTCTTGGATCTTCATCTCTAAAACATGGAGCAATTTGGAAGTATTTATCAAATCCAGAAATCATAAGTAATTGTTTAAATTGTTGTGGAGCCTGTGGTAATGCATAGAACTCTCCTGGATGCAATCTGCTTGGAACTAAGAAGTCTCTAGCCCCTTCTGGTGATGAATTTGCAAGTATTGGAGTTTGAATTTCTGCAAATCCCATTTCATCCATTTTATCTCTTATAGTTTTCATTATTTTAGAACGTAGCAATATGCTATTATGTATTTTGTTATTACGTAAGTCTAAGAATCTATATTCTAGTCTTAAATCTTCTCTTACAGCTTCAATATCAGCTTTTTCTGAATTTATTTCAAAAGGCAATGTTGATTCACATTCACCTAATAAAACAACTTTCTTTGCATCTATTTCAATTTCTCCAGTAGGAATCTTTGAATTTTTATTAGATCTTTCGACAACTGTTCCTTCCACAGAAATAACGCATTCTGTGCATAAATTAGCTATTTGTGCCTTTAATTCTTCACTAGATACAACAATTTGAGTAATTCCATATTGGTCTCTTAAATCTATAAAAGTCATTCCTCCAAGATTTCTAATTCTTTGAATCCATCCTGCAAGTTTAATTTCTTGTCCAACATTTTGAATGTTTAACTCACCACAATTTTGTGTTCTATATACGTTTGTCATTTACATTACATCCTTTTCATTAAAATTTATTTTATCCGTGCCATAATTTTACAACATTTTTCAGTAAAAGTCTATACTTACGATGTTGTAAATTAAAATAATTTGTAGAAAAAAGTAGTACAATTCTTATTGCACTACTTAAAATTTATTTTTTAATATATATTGAAAAAGTTTCATCATCAAAAACTTTCTCATAATTCTCGTCTGCACTTATATATGTATTTATTATTTCTTTATCTTCAACAATAGCATAGTCAATTTCATACTTTGCAAAAGTATCATTATAATTAACATTTCCTCTTGATGTTTCAAGCCAATCTTTCAATATTGTTACATTATTGAACTCTTCTGTAAATATTTCTGACCTAGAGTCCACAAATGCTGGTATTCCTGAAAGTTCTAAATAACTTCCATAATTAAAACTATTGTATATCCTCAAATTTATATAATCTAAATTTTCTTTAATAAAGTTTACAGCTTCAACAGGGTATTTCTTCTCATTTACATATTTTTCTCTTATTCTAGTAACCATATTGCTCGAAAGACCAATCACAATTACTATTGTTGTACAGCCTAGTACCCAATTTTTAGAGAAAAAATTATTTACTTTTTCTAATATATTTTCTGTGTCATAGGTCTCGAAGAAATTTGTTATTAGTCTTACAACCGGAATTGTTCCAATTAAATATAAAAATGCTTGATTTCTCCTTGCCAAAATTGCCATAAAATATAATCCAAAGAACAATAAAATGTCACTTAATTTCATTTTTGATTTTGTTGCAAGCATTAATATATCAATAACTATAAGTCCTAATATCATTCCAATGGATGATATTATATCAGTCTGTTGCAACTCTGAAATAAACGTAGAAGATATGCCCCCAATAACTTTAAACATGTATGTATATGTGTATGTTCCAATTGGAGAAATAAAACTTCCTAATACAAGACATAAAATTGCTATAATCAACATTTTTATACTAATTGGCTCTAATATAATTTTTGATTTTTCTAGATTTTTATTTTTCATTATTTTGTGCATTATTGCTTCTGCTAAGTATGGTAACACAAGTATAATCGTCATGTACCAAACAGAAGCATGGAAATTTACAATTAATGCTGATATAACTAAAAATATAATATAATATCTTTTTTGTTTTGTACTAATCATTTTTTCAATGAAATATATTTCTAACAATAACAGTAAATATGAGATTATTTGACCGCGTGCAGTAAACGACCAATTTGATGTCATTAATAACATTGAAATTACTGTTGCAATAAACGAAAGAACAATATTATTCTTTTGCTTCAATAATATATTAAACAAAGAAAGTCCTGTCAAACTTGCAATTATAACTACAAACGCATAGATACCTGCAAAGCCAAAAGTGTTGTAAATAAATGCAATTGCCACATCAAAGGCCCATCTCAATTTATAAAACCCTAAATTCTCATGCCATGTAAGGTGATCTACATTATCGTATCCTTCTTGCAATATATGTTCACCTGTTGCAATAGTAAAAAATGTATCATTTTGCATTTCTTTTGTAACAGTCATCAAAATTATTACAATTAATAACATACTAAACACTATATACAATTTTTTATTTTTCATACTCAGTCCTCTCTTCGCCCAAAAAAGGGCGTCCCTATTGGGCGAATTTCTTATATTCTATCTTAAAACAACTTATTTTTCAATGTTTATTCATAATTTTCACATTCGATTACTTTTTTTCCTTGATTTTTTTGCTATTTGCGCGTATAATTTCCTTATATTAATTTAGAGATGGGAGTGTTTCTTATGAAGAAAGTAACAATTAAAGATTTATATCGTAACACAGAAAATTACATTGACAAAACTGTTGAAGTTGCTGGCTGGGTTAGAACAGTTAGAGATTCAAAAGCTTTTGGATTTATAGAATTAAATGATGGTTCTTTTTTCAATAATTTGCAAATAGTTTTTAACGATAAATTAGCAAATTTTGAAGAAGTTCGTAAATTAACAATCAGTTCATCTATTATAGTAAATGGAAAAGTTGTAAAAACAGAAAATGCAAAGCAACCATTCGAAATTCATGCAGATAGTGTAGAAATATTCAATCTAGCAGATGCAGATTATCCATTACAAAAGAAAAGACATTCTTTTGAATATTTAAGAACTGTTGCACATTTGCGTCCAAGAACAAATACTTTTAATGCAGTATTTAGAATTAGAAGCGTTGCAGCATTTGCAATACACGAGTATTTTCAAAATAATGGATATGTATATGTTAATACTCCTATAATAACATGTGCCGACTGTGAAGGTTCAGCAGAAATGTTTAAACTTACTACATTAGATTTGGACAAGCCACTTCCTCAAAAAGATGGAAAAACAGATTTTAGTGAAGATTTATTTGGAAAAAAAGCTTACATTACAGGTTCTGGACAGCTTCATGGCGAGACATTTGCAGAAGCATACGGAAAAATTTACACATTTGGGCCAACATTAAGAAGCGAAAATTCAAACACCAAAACACACGCCAACGAATTCTGGATGATTGAGCCAGAAATTGCATTCTGCGATTTGGAGCAATTAATGGACATAGAAGAAGATTGCTTAAAATTCGTAGTTTCTAGAGTTTTGGAGAAGTGTCCAGAAGAAATGGAATTCTGTAATAATTTTATCGAAAAAGGATTAATCGATAAGCTACACAAATTAGTTAATTCAAAATTTGTCAGAATTGACCACAAAGAAGCTATCGATATTTTAAAGAAAGCAGACAAAGAATGGGAATTTAAACCTGAATATGGCGAAGATTTAGCAAAAGAACATGAGAAATATTTAACAGAGTATTTCAATGGACCAGTATTTGTAAAGAATTGGCCAAAAGACATAAAATCATATTACATGAAACTTAACCCAGATGGAGAAACTGTTGCAGGTGTTGACCTAGAAGTTCCAGGAGCAGGAGAAATTATGGGTGGTTCTCAAAGAGAGGAAAATTACGATAAATTAGTAGCTCGTATGAAAGAAATGGGTATTGCAACAGAGCCATTATATTGGTACCTAGACTTACGTAGATATGGCTCAGTAATTCACTCTGGTTTTGGATTAGGATTTGAAAGGCTTCTTATGTACATTACAGGAATCGAAAACATAAGAGACGTAATACCTTATCCAAGAACACCAAATAACTGTGATTTCTAATACGGTAAAAGAAGCATTATAGTGCTTCTTTTTGTTTGCAAAATTTGTATTTTTATTCATTATTTTGATATACGAATTTAATTGCTGGTTTCTGTTTTTTCATTTATAATATGAATGGCATAATAACTTTAAGTAAATAAATAGGGTTAGCTCAGGAGGTTAATATGTTTGATAACTCAACATATACTAAAGACACCCATTTGCTTAAACCTAAAAACGATTTTGTTTTTCAGTGTTTATTTTCGGCTAAAAATGAAGAAATCACAAAAGACTTTATTTCTGCTTTATTAAACGAAAAAATTGAAAGCATAAAAATAAACGATACAAAAGATTTGTATAGAGAATTACCTGATGACAAGTTCGGAATACTCGACTTAGAGGCTGAAGTCAATGGTATAGAAAAGGTTGATATAGAAGTTCAATTAATGAAACAAGATGATTTTATAGAACGACTTCTATTTTATTTTTCAAGACTATATGAAATGCAATTGCATAAAGGTGATAAATACCTCTCTGCTAAGAAAATAATTCTTATAGCCATTATCGACTTTGACCTTGATGTAACAAAAGCCGTAAAAGAGATGGAAACTCAGTTTAAACTTTTCGATAAAAAGCATTTTCTTGAATTGACAGACAAACTCGAAATAGATATAATAGAATTAAGAAAAGCAAGGGAAACATACATGAAGGACAAACAAAATTTAAAATCTCAATGGATCATGTTTGTTAATAACCCTGAAGACAAGGAGGTTTCTGAGATTATGGAAAGCAACAAATCTATAGAAAAAGCCGTAGTTACAGTAAAAGAAATGAGCCAAGATGAAAAATTAAAAAGAATTGCATTCTTACGTGAAAAATACGAAAGAGACCAAAAATCAATTTATCATACAGGCTTATCTGATGGTCAAAAACAGGAAGCAATAAAAATAATAAAAAACCTTATCAATCAAACTTTCTCAATAGCTCAAATAGCTTCAATTGTTGATATGTCTGAAGAAGAAGTTTGCAATATTATTAAATCTTTCAAAAAAATAAATTAGACTTTTAAAGAGCATTCAAATTTACTTGAATGCCCTTTGTTTTATTTATTAATTTTTTGTCTTACATATTCGTACAACATAATCCCAGTTGCAACAGATGCATTTAAGCTTTCCGTCTTGCCCAGCATAGGTATTTTTACTCTGTTATCAGCTATTGCCTGTACTTCTTTTGAGACACCATTTGCCTCATTTCCAATTACAATTACTTTTTTATTGTATTCTATATCATAAACACTATCGTTTGTATCTAGCGAAGTTACAACAACTTTGAATTTATTTTTCTTTATTTCTTTAAGGGTTGCAACCAAATCATCAGTTTCTATTACTTTTACCCTTAATATTGCTCCCATGGTTGACCTTACAACTTTTGGATTATAACTATCTGCAGTTGTTTTTGTAACTATTATCTGTTTTAAATTTACACTATCTGCTGTTCTTAAAATAGTTCCTAAATTTCCTGGGTCTTGTATTCCATCTAGTGCAAGGATTATATCTTGATCATATTGTATTTTTTCTGTTTTACTAGGCTTTTCTAAAACAGCAAGAATCCCCTGTGGAGCAACAACATCAGTCAAAAAGTTAAATACTTTTGCATTTACATATATGCAATCATATTTTGCAATTTCATATAAAAGTTTCTGTTCTATATCTCCGGTTTTTAAGCACTCTTCGCAAACAACAATTTTATCTATTTTAGCATTTGCTACAATAGCCTCTTCGATCATCTTCACGCCTTCGATTATATACAAACCAGCTTCATCTCTGTACTTTTTATCTTTTAACTTTTTTATATTTTTTACAGTTTCATTATCTTTACTAGTAATAATTTGCATGAGCTCTCCTTCCAGTTATTTCTGTATAGAAACACTAAGTAAAATTAACATTTCTTTGATTATTTCTATAATCTTCTTTTCGTCTTTTTCGTTTGTGTTTAATGTTATGTATGGTTCAATTCCCTGTGAGAATCTTATTTTTGGTCCATATTTTGTTACTAATTTGTTTATCATGTCTCCGTTTATTTGGATATTGTCTTTATCTAAGTAAAATACTACATTTTTACCTTTTTGTGATAGTTTAAGCACATTTGCGTTTCTTGCAAGTATTTTTATTCTTGCAATTTCTATTAAATTTTCAACTTCTGTTGGCATTGTTCCATATCTGTCTATTATTTCATCTATAACGTCTTCTATATCTTTATTGTTTCTACACAATGCAATATCTTGATAGATTTCAATTTTTTGTGCACTGTCTTCTATGTATGTTTCTGGAATATAGCTTGATAAATCGATGTCTATTTGTACATCTTTTTCTTCTTTTACCGGTGTTCCCTGCATCTCTCTTACGACTTCATCTAGCAATTTACAGTAAGTATCATATCCAACTTGCTCCATGTGTCCAGATTGAATTTCTCCAAGCATGCTTCCTGCACCTCTTATTTCCAAATCTCTCATGGCAATTTTAAATCCAGAACCAAATTCGGTAAATTCTTTTATTGCTCTCAATCTCTTGTCTGCAACTTCTGATAATAGTTTATCTCTTCTATATGTTACATATGCGTATCCTTGCCTGTCTGAACGACCAACTCTTCCACGTATTTGGTACAATTGAGCAAGTCCAAGTCTATCTGCATTTTCTACTATTATTGTGTTCGCATTTGGAATATCTATTCCAGATTCCAAAATTGTTGTGCAAACAAGTACATCTGTTTTATGCTCAATGAAGTCCTGCATTATACTTTCAATCTCTGCTCCAGTCATTTTGCCATGCGCAAATTCAACTCTCGCCTCTGGAACTAATTTTGAAATTTCGTCTGCTTTTCTTATTATTTTTTCAACATTATTGAACAGATAGAATACTTGACCATTTCTTTCAAGTTCTCTTGTTATTGCTTCTTTGATAACTTCATCATCATACTCTAACACATAAGTTTGAACAGGTTTTCTGTTTTGAGGTGGCTCATAGATTACAGACATATCTCTTACTCCAACAATCGACATATGCAGTGTTCTTGGAATTGGTGTTGCTGTCATTGTAAGTACATCTATGTTTTCTTTTAGCTTTTTTATCTTTTCTTTATCCTTTACACCAAATCTGTGTTCCTCGTCTATAATTAGCAACCCTAAGTCTTTAAATTCCACATCTTTGCTTAAAAGCCTATGTGTTCCAACTACTACATCTACTTCTCCTAGTTTTAGTTTTTTTATTACCTCATCTTGCTCTTTTTTAGTTCTAAATCTGTTTAGCAATTCAACTTTTATTGCAAACTCTTCCATTCTTGTCTTAAACTCTTCATACTGCTGGTTTGCAAGAATTGTTGTTGGAACTAAATATGCAACTTGCTTTTGATCCATTACAGCCTTAAATGCTGCACGGATTGCAACTTCTGTTTTTCCATAACCAACATCTCCACAAAGTAGTCTATCCATTGGTTTATTCGACTCCATATCTTTTTTCACTTCTGCAATACATCTTAATTGGTCATCTGTTTCTTGATATGGAAAACTATCTTCAAATTGTTTTTGCCACGGCGTATCTTTAGAAAACATAAAGCCCTGAGCCTTTTGTCTTCTGGCATACAATTCAATTAAGTCTCTAGCAACTTCTTTTAAATTGTTCTTTACTCTTGCCTTAGTGTTTTCCCACTCTTTGCTTCCAAGCTTATTAAGTTTAGGCTCTCCATCGCCCCCACCAACATATTTTCTAATGTTATCAAGCATATCTGTTGGCACATACAAAACATCATCGTTTTTATACTTAACCTTTATGTAATCCTTGGTAATTCCGTCTGCTGTTGTAATAGTATTTACACCAATATAAATTCCTATTCCTTGTGTCTTGTGAACAACATAATCTCCAGCTCTTAAATCTGCAAAAACAACCTTTTCTCCCTGTTTGAAAGAATCTGTATGCTTTTTCTTTTTTGGTTCACTAGCAATAAAATCTTCGCCCGTAATTACCATTACATTTGTCTCGTAATTTTCAAAACCAGACGACAGGCTTCCATTTGATATGATTACCGTTTTATTTTTAAAATATTCCTCAATTGAATTTTTATAAATTTTCTCTTGTGAATCTTCTAATTTTTCTAAGTATTTATACTTTATTTCTTCTGGTTCTAATAAAGCCTCAATTTTCTTGCTTCCAGCCTCATTTCCAGCAAGTACAATAACTCTCTTATTTTCATCTAGTGCTTTCTTTATTTCTGTGGTTAAAATGTTCAATTCACTCTTGAAAAAGTGCATATCTCTGTATTTAAAATTAAATACATTTGCAGAAAATTTTGTAGTATTCTTATCACTTAATAAGTCTGTTTCGTACAAATATATCAACTGATTTTCCACATTTTCCACATCATATTTTGCAATATTTTTTATAGAATCTGGAACAATTCTATCTTTTTCTAGCAAAGTTTCAATAAGTTGATTATTGTCATTAATTATATTTTCTTGTCTTACATTTATTTTCTCAATATCATCTAAACATATTAAATAATCTTCTCCAATGTATTCCATAAAAGACGATTGCTTATCATAAAACTCATTAAAATATTTATCGACTTTGCTTATATAATCTCCATTTCTTATAAGCTCTATGTCTTCTGTTATATTTTTAGCGTTTTCTTCACTCGCATTCTCTTTTTTATTCTCAATTTGTTTGCAAATTTCATCAATATTTTTTGTTACAATAAGCTCATGTGATGGATAAATTCTAGCTTCTTCAATCATCTTATTAGAACGTTGAGAAGTTATACTAAAGCTTCTAATCGAATCGACTTCGTCTCCCCAGAACTCAATTCTTACACCCTGTGTGTTAGTAGTTCCAATATCTAAAATTCCGCCTCTAACACTAAACTGACCTTTTCCATCAACTATATCTGCCCTTTCATATCCAAGGTGAAGCAAGCTTTGCTTTAATTCTTCCAAATTGAAACACTTACCAACCTTAAACTCTAATAATGCTTTATACACTTCTTCTTTCGAAATCATTTTTTGCATCATTGCTTCTATAGTTGTAATTACAATTAGTCTATTTTCATTCTTTTTAGCAGATTTTTCTTGTTCAAAAATTTTATTTAATGTTTCTATTCTTTCATATGGCAAATCTTTACTCTCTGCCACGTAGTCATATGAAGCTATTTCTCTCTTTGGAAAATATACAACATTGCCAGAAAAATATTTTAAATCTTTATATATTTTTTTAGCCTGCAACTCATTATAAGTTACTATGCAAATGTTTCTATCTGCAAACTCTTTCGTAGCCTCTAATAATTGTATTTTTCCAACGCTAGATAAGCCCGATAATACTATCGGACTTATTTTTTTATTTATATCTGATACATACTCTTTAAACTTTTTCAAGTTTTCAAGCTCTTTAATTAGAATATTCATTACTATTCCTCTTACATATTTTCTAGATATTTAATATAAATTTTTGCACAACATTCACAGTCAAATTCTGCCCTATGGAACCCATCTTCTTGAATTCCAATATATCTTGCTACTGTATTTAGCTTATGGTTTGGCAAGTTTGGCAACATTTTTCTGCTAAGCGCAACCGTATCTATAACTTTATTTTTAGAAAAGCTCTTGTTTGAATTGTTTTGTAAAAAGCTAACATCAAAATTAGCATTATGTGCAACGATAATATGATTACCAATAAACTCTACAAGTTTAGGCATTACCTCTTCAATTTGTGGAGCATTCTCTAACATTTTATTAGTAATTCCAGTCAAATTTGTTATAATATTTGAAACTTCTTTCTTAGGCTTTACAAGTGTAGAAAAATTGTCTATCTTTTTTGCACCCTCATACTTAATTGCACTAATTTCAATAAGCTCATTATATACAGGCGAAAGTCCTGTAGTTTCAACATCAATTGCAACAAATTTTACTTCTTTCTTTCGTTTATTTATTTCAATTCTTTTGTTGTCATCTAAAATTGATATTTGTTCCATAGTGCTTTTCTAAATTTCTCCCTTTTTAATTTTTTCTAAAGCAATCGCAATTTGGTCTGGGCAAGAAGTTCCTTTTCTGCCACATTCAATTCCTTTTAATTTTGCAATTACATCATCAATGGTCATTCCTTTTACAAGGCTTGCAATTCCTTGCAAATTTCCGTTACAACCATTTATTACTTTTAAGTTCTTTATAATATTATTCTCAACTTCTACAATTATTTCTGTAGAGCATACTCCTTGTGGTTTATATCTATATTCCATT
>ERZ772865.886-NODE-886-length-32671-cov-9.007236_pt1 | contig 32671 bp, 30 predicted proteins | sample MGYA00512133_ERZ772865 | MGnify/ENA primary metagenome ERZ772865 (study PRJEB29015, sample SAMEA2737722) | human gut metagenome | biome: human gut; feature: human-associated habitat; material: faeces | place: China | collected 2012 ...
GACGGCTCGCTGTAGATCATCATCAGGCCCTTGGTGCCGTACAGCACCGTGGACTGGCACTCGTGGCCGTACACCGTCCAACTGGCCGCCATGGTGCCCAGTGCGCCGCCGGACATTTTCAGGATGCACAGGGCGTTGTCATCCACGCTGATGAGCTTGCCGTTGTCGTCACGCTTATTCAGGGTGACTACCTTGGCGGTGGTCTCGATGACCTTCTGCCCAAGCAGGTACTGGATCAGGTCCACCTTGTGGATGCCCATGTCGGACAGGGCGCCCATGGCCGCCTTGTTCTTGTCAAAGAACCACGTGCCCTCCAAGGACCAGCCCTCGGGGCCGGAGTTGCCCAGAATGGTGCGGAAGGTGATCACATCGCCGATGATGCCGCTGTCCAGCATTTGCTTGGCCTTGCGGTGCACCGGGTCAAAACGCATGTTGTGGCCCACCATCAGGTGTCTGCCATTGCGCTCAGCGGCGGCCACCATGGACTCGCACTCCGCCAGCGTTACCGCCATGGGCTTCTCCACCAGCACGTGCTTGCCGGCGTACAGCGCAGCCGTGCAGATCTCCGCATGGCTGCGGTTTTCCACGCATATGGACACGGCGTCCACGTTGGGATCATCCACCAGCTCATAGAAGCTGTTGTACACCTTGCCGCCGTACTGCGCCGCCATCTCCTGCGCGCGCTCCATGTTCTTGTCGTAGAATGCGACGATCTCCGCATTGGGGTTGGCTGCATACTCAGGCAGATGGCGCACCTGTGCGATCTTGCCGCAGCCGATAATGCCGACTCGGATCATAAAAAGCGAACCTCCTCTGTCCGTCCTCAAACCGCCGGGCGCCCTGCGCTCCGACGTATGTTTCTGCCCCTATTGTACCAAAAGAAAACGGGAAAGAAAAGCCTTTTTTGCCAACTTTGCAAAATTTTTCACAAAATCTGCGCCGCGATGGTGAGGGCGCAGCCCTTTTGTGCCGTATAGTCCAGCGTTACGCCTGCCGGCAGGCTGAAGCGGCTCAGCGCCAGCAGCGGACCCTTGCCCGTCAGCTTGAACAGCGCCTCCTTGGCCGTCCATATCTCCCAGAACCGCTGGCAGTCGCCGTCGTCCCCGGACCGTATGTACGCCATCTCCTGCTCGCTGCATACCCGGCGCATGAACTTCTCCTGGGCCGAGCGTACCACCTCCACGTCCACGCCTACCGGCGCGTCCGCCGTTACGCATACCGCCCACGGGCCGGAGTGGCTCACGGACACATACACGCCATCCTTTTCCACGCTGGGCTTGCCCAGCTCGTCCCACTGAAGCGGCACGTCCTTCTCCGCGCAGCCCATCGTCTGCGCGAGCATCCGCCGCGCCAGCAGCTCTCCGGCGATGGTGCGCTTCCGGTCGTCCTCGCCGGCGATGTCGGCCACACGCCGCCGCCGCGTCTCATCCATCATGCCTATCACGGTCTGGGCCGCGTCCTCCGTCAGCTCCCGGATGTCAAACCACTGCAATTCCATATCCCGCGCCTCCCGCGTCGTATTTTTCGCACCCATTGTATCACATCCTGCCGCGCCGCGCTACTGCTTTTTCGCCGCCGCAGGCTTTTCTCTGTACTTTCCGGTACTTCCACCCCTTGCCCAGGGGACGCGGCGGTGGTATACTATCCCCGTATCTGTAGTTTTCCATGAAAGGAGATGACGCCATGACCCGTGATGAGCTCCGCGCCAAGGCCAACGACCTGCCCCTGCTGCCCGGCGTCTATCTGATGATGGACAAGACCGGGAAGGTCATCTATGTGGGCAAGGCGAAAAAACTGAAAAACCGGGTGAGCCAGTATTTTCAGGACAGCGCGGCCCACAGTGTCAAGACCCGGCAGATGGTCAGTCAGGTAGATCATTTCGATACGATCTTCGTTACCAGTGAATTTGAGGCGCTGGTGCTGGAAAACTCCCTCATCAAGCGGCATATGCCCCGGTACAACATCCTGCTGAAGGATGACAAGGGCTATCCGCTGGTGCGCCTCAGCCGGGGGCGGTATCCTAAATTCACTCTGGTGAATCGACCCGCCAATGACGGCGCGAAGTACTTCGGTCCCTTTGGCGGGCGGTACGAGACCCGTCAGGCAGTGGATGCGGTATGTCAGGCTTTGCGCCTGCCCACCTGCCGCCGACAGTTTCCGCGGGACATCGGCGCGGAGCGGCCCTGCCTGAATTTCCACATGGGCCGGTGCGACGGGTTCTGCCGCCCGGAGATGCCGGAGGCGGAATATGACCGCCGGATGGAGCAGGCGGCCCAGTTGTTGGAGGGACGCTCCAAGCAGCTCCTCCGGGACATGACCGCCGAGATGGAAGCGGAGGCGGAGGCCCTGCGGTTTGAGCAGGCGGCCCAGCTGAGAGACCGTATCCAAGCCATCAGCGCCCTGAGCAAAAAGCAGACCGTCATCGCGGGACTGTGCGCCGATACGGACGTGTGGGGCGTGTTCCGGGGGGCGGGCAAGAGCGGCTATGCCGTTCTTCACATGGAAAACGGCGATCTGGTGGGCCGGGAGACGGAACTGCTGACCGCGCCTATGGAGGAATCGGCGGCGGAGCTGCTGGCGGCGGTCACGGCCCAGTATTATCTGCCGCGGGCCATTCTGCCCCATGAGATCTTGCTCTGCGTGGACACGGGGGACTGCGAGGAACTGTCCGAGGCCCTGACCCAGCGGGCGGGGCATAAGGTCTGGGTCCATGTGCCCCAGCGGGGAGAGAAGTCCACACTGGCGGATATGGCGGTCCGCAACGCACAGGAGGAGGTCCGGCGGGCCACCACCGCCGAGGAAAAAACAGCGTATACGCTGGAAGCCCTGCAAAAAATGCTGAACCTGCCCCAGCCGCCCAGACGGATGGAGTCTTTCGATATTTCCAACACCGGCGCCAGCGACATTGTGGCGTCCATGGTGGTCTATCAGGGGGCGAAGCCTTTGAAATCCGCCTATCGCCGGTTTCAGATCAAGGAGCTGACTGGTGGTCATCCCGATGACTACGGCTCCATGCGGGAGGTCCTGCGGCGGCGGCTGCAAAGGGCGGCGGACGGGGACGAAAAGTTTCTGCCCTTGCCGGATGTGTTTTTGATCGACGGCGGCGTGACCCATGCCGACGCCGTCCGGGAGGTGGCGGAACAATTCGGCTGCACGGTGCCCATCTTCGGCATGGTGAAGGATGACCGCCACCGCACCCGGGCGCTGGTCACCCCAGAGGGCCGGGAGATCGGCATTGTGAACGATCAGGCGGTGTTCTCCCTCGTCGGCCAGATCCAGGAGGAGACCCACCGTTTCGCCATCACCTATCACCACCAGCACCATACCAAGAGCGCCATGCGCTCCGTACTGGACGGCGTTCCCGGTCTGGGACCCAAGCGGCAGGCGGAGCTGCGGAAGCATTTCGGCACGGTGAAGGCCATCCGGGAGGCGGACGAGACGGCACTGGCGGCGGTGCTGCCGCAAAATGTGGCCCATACCCTTTGGATCAGACTCCATGAAAAGGAATCCACTTAAAAAAACGTCCTGCTGCCCTACGGGGCAGCGGGGCGTTTCCGCCATCGGGCGTATCCGCCCCGCCTGTCGCCTGTTTTCGCAAGATTTCAGTAGAAATACCATTGTGTATTTGCCGGTAAACTGATATAATAAAAAAACCTATCGGATGAATTTCATGATTTCTGAGGGACAGGCCAGCCTGCCCCATCGGAGAATGAGGTAAGGAATGAGCAATAAGAAACTCTCCCGCCTGTTGGAGCCGAATTTAAAATTTTATTTCGCCGTTATGTTGCTGTTCGCCGTGGCGGCCATCCCTGTCAACTGGCAGCTGGCCTTGGCTGAGGGAACGCTGACCGTTCTGCTGTACTTCTATTTCCGACAGAGCAATCAGAAGCGGCGGCAGGGCGTTTTGCAGTACATCGACTCTGTCACCGGCAGCGTGGACACCGCCAGCAAGTCCACCCTCATCAACTCCCCTCTGCCCACGCTGGTGTTCCGGCCGGATACCGGGGAGATCATCTGGAGCAACGAGAGCTTTTTGCAGCTGGCCGGCGTCCGGGAGCATCTCTTTGAGATGCGGCTTTCCGAGGCCGTACCGGATTTCCAGGTCCAGTGGCTGCTGAGCGGAAAGCAGGAAAGCCCGGAGCGGGTGGAACTGAACAATCACCGTTTCCGGGTCTACGGCAGTCTGGTGCGCTCCCGGAACCGCACCGGCGTGCAGAGCCTGGTGGCCACCACCTACTGGGTGGAGACTACGGAGGCCGATCATCTGAGAGAGGTCTACGAGGCCAGCCGCCCGGTGGCGGCGATCCTGATGCTGGACAACTACGAGGACCTGATGAAGGCCTGCGAGGATACCCAGCGCAGCGCGGTCCTGGCGCAGATCGACGAAAAATTGCAGACCTGGGCCAACGCAGGCCAGGGCATCCTGCTGAAAACGGACCGGAACCATTACCTGTTCCTGTTTGAAGAACAGTATTTCCAGCATTTTGTAGATGAAAAGTTCTCCATTCTGGACACTGTCCGGGCGATCCGCGTGGCGGAGAATATCCACCCAACCCTGTCCATCGGCATCGGTAAGGATTCTCCCAGCATCCCGGAGCTGTATAAAAACGCCAAGCTCTCGCTGGAAATGGCACTGAGCCGGGGCGGCGATCAGGCGGTGGTGCGGAATCAGGTGGACTTCGCCTTCTACGGCGGCCGCACCAAGGCCACGGAGAAGCGGACCAAAGTGAAATCCCGCGTGATGGCCAACGCCTTCCGGGAGCTGATCGCAGACGCGGGAGAGGTCTACATCATGGGCCATTCCTTTGCGGATATGGACGCCGTGGGCGCTGCCGCGGGTATCTGCTGCGCCGCCCGGAAGCGGGGAAAGCAGGCACGGATCGTCATTGACCGGGAGCACACAGCGGCCGAGACCCTGATCGCCCGGCTGGACGCGCTGCCGGAGTACAGCGGCGTGTTCCTTACCCCTGCTGAGGCATTTTTGCAGATGCGGGCCGACACGCTTCTGGTGGTGGTGGATACCAACCGTCCGGACATGGTGGAAAATCCACAGCTTTTGGAATCCTGCAACCGGGTGGCGGTCATTGACCATCACCGCCGGGCGGCGACTTATATCGAAAACGCTGCCTTCAACTTCCACGAGCCTTACGCCTCGTCCGCCAGCGAGCTGGTGACGGAGCTGCTGCAATATCTGGTGGAGCCCACCGATCTTCTGCGGGAGGAAGCGGGGGCGCTGCTGGCGGGTATCGTGCTGGATACCAAGCATTTCACCCAGCGGACCGGCGGCCGCACCTTTGAGGCGGCGGCCTTCCTGCGGCGTTCCGGTGCGGATACGGCTGAGGTCCAGCGGCTGTTCCAAGGCGATTTGAAGGATATGGTCACGAAATACGACATCATCCGCCGCGCGGAGATGTACCGGAGCAACATCGCGGTCTCCGTGGTGGAGGAGCCGGGCGTGGACCGCGTTGCAGCGGCCCAGGCGGCGGACGATCTGCTGACCCTGAAGGGCGTTCAGGCTTCCTTCGTGGTCTACGCCGCCGAGGGAGCGGTGCTGATGTCAGCCCGTTCTTTGGGCGAGATCAATGTGCAGGTGATCCTGGAGGCCCTGGGCGGCGGCGGCAACTCTACCACCGCAGGCGCACGGATCGAGGACACGGACCCGGAGAGCGTCCGTCAGCAGTTGATTGGGGTCTTGGACGCATACTTTGAAAAGTGAGGCGGCCTATGAAGGCATTTTTGAAGGCGTATGCGGTCTGCCTGATCCTGATGGAGGTATTTATCTTCTTTGGTGGGTGGATGCTGTTTGATCTCAGAGGTACCGGCATCTATCGGGCAGGCGCTGTGATCGCACTGATTCTGGCGATTGCTGTCTGCGCGTGGAGCAGCACGGCACAAAAGGTCGAAGCGCTGGAAGCGGAGCTTCAGGAATTGAAAAAGCAAATTCATTCAGAACATTCGGAAAGTGAGGATATATAACATGAAAGTGATTTTACAGCAGGACGTGAAGGGTCAGGGCAAGAAGGGCGAGATGATCGAGGTTTCCGAGGGCTACGGCCGGAACTTCCTTCTGCCCAGAAAGCTGGCGGTGCCTGCCACGGCGGACGCCATCAACACCATGAACCTGAAAGAGAAGGCCCGCAAGGCCGAGGAAGCCCGGCTGAAGGCTGAGGCGCAGGAGATCGCCGGGAAGCTCCAGAACTGCCCCGTGAAGCTCAGCGCCAAGGCCGGCAACGGCGGCAAGCTGTTCGGCGCCGTGACCAACAAGGAGATCTCCGAGGGCCTGAAGGCCCAGTACGGCGTGGATATTCCCAAGCAGAAGATTGTGCTGGATGAGCCGATCAAGGCCTACGGCAGCTATCAGGTGAAGGCCAAGCTGGGCTTTGAGGTCAGCGGTACCGTGTACGTCACCGTCTGCGAGGAGAAGTAAGACTAATTCAAGGGGGATCAGGATACACCGTCGCGGCAATACGATTTGCAGTCTCTATGATAAGACTGCAAATCGTGCCGCATCCTCGAAACAGCCTTGCTTATTCCGCCACTGGCGGCGCTGCGGGGGTTTCCCCTTGAGTAAACCTCGCACCAGTGAGATCCGCTCACTGGTGAACGCTGCCCAAGGCAGCTGAGTCAATGTGTTTTTGCCAGGTACAGAAAGTGAATTGCCCCGCAGGGGCAAGAGAGGCTCCCTTGGGGGACGCCCTGACAAAAATGATTGCATGTCTGAATGTCTAACTTGCGCTTCCGGAGAAGCGGGAAGGAGAGTTCCATGGCTAACGAAGATCTTCTGCTGCGGCAGATGCCCCATTCGTTGGAGGGCGAGCAGGCCGTTTTAGGTTCCATGCTCATCGACGAGGGCTGCGTCAAGGACGTGATGGATAAGCTGGTGCCCTCGGACTTCTACCTGCGGCAGAACCGGGAGATTTTTGAGACCATCTACACCATGTTCACCTACGCCCGGCCTATTGACGGCATCACCGTCTGCGAGGAGATGCAAAAGGCCGGGACTTATGACGAAAATACCACCCGCTCCTATCTGGCGCAGCTCATGGAGATCACCCCCACCAGCGCCAACGTGATGGAGTATGTGGCCATCGTTCGGGATAAGGCGTTGCTGCGGGGCGTTGCTCAGGCGGCGGGGGAGATCACGGTGCTGGTGCAGGAGGGCATCGGAGAAGCCGCTGCCATTCTGGAAGCTGCCGAGCAGAAGATCTACGCCGTCCGCCGCGGCCAGAGCGCACAGGATATGGTGCCGCTGCGGATGGTGCTGCCGGATGTGCTGGACCGGCTCAACGAGATGAGCGAGAGCGAAAGCCGACTTCCGGGCCTGTCCACCGGCTTGTCCGCTGTGGACCGGAAGATCAGCGGCCTGAATAAATCGGACCTGATCCTGCTGGCGGCCCGTCCCGGTATGGGCAAAACCTCCTTTGCACTGAACGTAGCACTGAATGTGGCGAAGTCTGAGAAAAAGACCGTGGCCATGTTTTCGCTGGAAATGTCCCGGGAGCAGCTGGCGACCCGGCTTCTCAGCTCCGAGGCCTGTGTGGAGAACACCCGGCTTGTTACCGGCTCTCTGCGGGAGACGGACTGGGAGAAGATCGCCGCCGCTGCCGGCGTATTGAATAGAGTGGATATCCGTATTGACGATAACCCCATGCTGAGCGTGGCGGATATGAACGCCAAATGCCGCCGGATCGACAGCTTGGGCCTGGTAGTCATCGACTATCTGCAGTTGATGACCTCCGCATCCGGTGGACGAAGCGGTGAGAACCGTCAGCAGGTGGTCAGCGAAATGTCCCGTATGCTGAAGGTCATGGCCAAGGAACTGAATGTGCCGGTGATCTGCCTGAGCCAGTTGTCCCGTGCTAACGAGAAGCGGGACGATAAACGGCCCATGCTGTCGGACCTCCGTGAATCCGGCGCCATCGAGCAGGATGCCGACATCGTAATGTTCCTGTACCGGGACGATTACTATAACGAGGATTCCGAAAAGCGGAATATTGCCGAGTGTATCGTAGCGAAAAACCGTCACGGCGAGACTGGCAAGGTGGAACTGCGGTGGATGCCGGAGTACACCACCTTTGCCACGCTGGAAAACCGCTATGATGAGGATGACTGATCCTCTGACGACGATGGAGCTGCCGGAGGGCGGCGCACTGTGCGCCGTGTCCGGCGGACTGGACTCCATGTGCCTGCTGGAAATGACGGTCCGGCAGGGGCAGAAGCAGGGACGGCGGGTAGCCGCTGCCCATTTCAATCACCAGCTCCGGGGGGCGGAGGCGGACCGGGACGAGGCCTTCGTCCGGGACTGGTGCGCCGCCCGTGAAATTCCTTTTTTCGCGGGCCGGGGCGATGTCCGGGCCTTTGCGGAGGAAACCGGGCGCACCGTTGAGGAAGCCGCCCGACAATTGCGCTATAAATTTTTGGAGGAGACCCGGCGGCGGGAGGGCTTTGGCTGCATTCTGACCGCCCACCACGCCGATGACAGCGCAGAGACCATGCTGTTAAATCTGCTGCGGGGCACGGGCCTGAAAGGGCTGACCGGCATTCCGGAAAAGCGGGACTGTATCCTGCGTCCGCTGCTGAGTGTGACCCGGGCGGAGCTGGCGGCCTACGCCGCAGAACACCGCATCCCCTTTGTGGAGGATTCCACCAATGGGACGGACGATGCGGCCCGGAACATGCTGCGCCATCAGGTGCTCCCGGTTTTGAAGAAGCTGAATCCCAGAGTTGTGGAGAACATGAGCCGCACGGCATCGCTGCTGGCGGCGGATGAAGCGGCTCTGGACGCTGCGTGTCGAAAACTGCTGGCCCAATGCGCCGTGACCCCAAACGTTTCCGGGACAGTTCCTCTTGCCATGCTGCAAGACGCGCCGGAGGCCCTGCGGGGACGGCTGGTGCTGGCGGTGCTGGCGGCGGTGGCAGGCCATGAAAAGGACCTGACCGCCGCTCATATCCGGGCGGTTTTGACGTTGGACCGGGGCCAGCTTTCCATGCCCTACGGCGTCACGGCCCTCCGGGAGCCGGCGGCGCTGCGCTTTTTCAAGGCGGCGTCTGCGCCGGCGGTGCAGGCCGTTACCGTGGGAGAGATCGTCACATTCGGTCAGTGGCAGGTTAGTCTGGCAGAGTCAGCCGGTGAGGGTGTTCTCATTTCCGTCCCGGAGGACGCCGACCTGACTGTGACGGCCTGGGCCCCTAAGGACCGACTGAACGGCCGCACTGTCAAGCGCCTGTGCGGAGAGCGGGGGCTTTCCCCGCAGGAGCGGGACCGATTTCCGGTCCTGCGGGTGAACGGCATCGCGGCGGCGGTGCCGGGACTGCCTATTCAGGAAAATTTCGCACCGGACCGATATGAGCGGGCGGTGCGGGTGATATTTTTAAAAGTGACAGAGGAGAACGACAATGAATAGTGAGATGGAGAAGGATATTCTCAAGGTTCTGGTAACAGAAGAGGAACTGAAAGTCCGGATCGCGGAGCTGGGCGAGGCACTGTACAAGCGGTATGAGGGGCGTCGGCCTCTGTTTTTGGGGGTGCTGAAGGGCTCCTTCATTTTCAGGGCGGACCTGATGCGGGCTTCCCAGCTGATGTGCGACGTGGAGTTCATCGCTGTCAGCTCTTACCAGAACGGCACCGTGTCCAGCGGCCGGGTGCAGATCACCCATGATCTCCAGCAGGACATCACGGGCCGGGAGATCGTCATTGTGGAGGATATTTTGGACTCCGGCAATACCTTGGCCTTCCTGAAAAGCTATCTGATGGCAAAGGGCGCCAAGAGCATCTCTATCGTGACGCTGCTGGATAAGCCCTCCCGCCGGGAAAAGGCGGTGGAAGCGGATCTGTCCGGCTTTGTGGTGCCGGACGAATTCGTGGTGGGCTACGGTCTGGATTATGCCCAGCTTTACCGGAATCTGCCTTACATCGGTGTGCTGAAGCCCGCCGTTTACGAAAACACCTGAGCATGACCGGCGCTTCCCGGCAGGTGCGGGAACCGCCGCAGCCGCCTGTATGCGGCGATAATACAGAAAGGGGGGATCCCCCGTATGGTAAAAAGAAGACCCGGCGTCAGCATTCTGCCGCTGATGCTGATCGTGATTTTATGTGTCAGCTGGCTGACCCAGCTCAATCAGCGGGATGAGATGACCTATGATGAGATGGTGCAGCTTTTTGAGCAGCAGAAGGTGGAGGCCTTCCGCTTTACGGATTCCAGCACGCTGATGCTGCAGGTCAAGGGCAGCGACCAGCCGGTCCGCTGCCGGATCCATGACTATACCCTCTTTTACAGCGATCTCAACGATCTGGTAAAGGAGCAGAAAGCAGCAGGAATCATCAAATCTTACAGCTATCCCCCTCCGGAGGGGACTGACTGGCTGGGGATCATGCTCCCCTATCTGATGATGGCGCTGATGTTCGGCGGTATGTGGTACCTCATGAGCGTCCGGGCACAGGGAGGCATGGGGCCGGACCGGATGGCAAAGTTTGGCTCCGCACAGATCCGTGGTCTCAGCGAAAAAGATAAACAGGTCACCTTTGCCGACGTGGCGGGAGCCGACGAGGAAAAGGAGGAGCTCCGGGAGATCGTGGAGTTCCTAAAAAATCCAAAGAAGTATATCGATCTGGGCGCCCGAATCCCCAAGGGCGTGCTGCTGGTGGGCCCTCCGGGTACCGGCAAGACGCTGCTTGCCAAGGCGGTGGCCGGCGAGGCCGGCGTGGGCTTCCTGTCCATTTCCGGTTCCGACTTTGTGGAACTGTATGTGGGCGTGGGCGCCAGCCGTGTCCGGGACCTGTTTGAGCAGGCGAAAAAGCAGTCCCCCGCCATTGTGTTCATTGACGAGATCGACGCCGTGGGCCGCCAGCGCGGCACCGGTCTGGGCGGCGGTCATGACGAACGTGAGCAGACCTTGAATCAGCTTTTGGTAGAGATGGACGGCTTTGCCGCCAACGAGGGCGTGGTGGTTCTGGCCGCCACCAACCGGGCGGACGTGCTGGACCCCGCATTGCTGCGGCCCGGCCGGTTTGACCGTCAGGTGTATGTAGGCCTGCCGGATATCAAGGGCCGGGAGGAGATCCTGAAGGTCCACGCCAAGGGGAAACCCCTTGCGGAGGATGTGAGTCTCCGTAAGCTGGCTCAAGGCACTGCGGGCTTTACCGGCGCGGATCTGGAGAACCTCATCAACGAGGGCGCACTGTTGGCAGCCCGGAAGGATCAGCACTTCATCACCATGCAGGATCTGAAGGATGCGGAGATCAAGGTCATCGCCGGTCCGGAGAAAAAGAGCCGGGTAATCCCCCAGCACGAGCGGGAACTGACAGCCTATCACGAGGCGGGCCATGCGGTGGTCATGCACATGCTGCCAGGACAGGACCCGGTGAGCCAGATCACTATTGTCCCCAGAGGTATGGCCGGCGGTATGACCATTTCCCTGCCGGAGGAGGACCGCTCTTACCTTTCCAAGCACTACATGGAGGATCAGATCGTGGGCCTGCTGGGCGGCCGTGTGGCTGAAAAGCTGTGTCTCAACGATATTTCCACCGGCGCCAGCAACGACATCCAGCGTGCCACCGCCATTGCCCGGAAGATGGTGACGGTATATGGCATGAGCGAGCGGCTGGGAACCGTGTCCTTTGACAGCGGCAATGACGAGGTGTTCATCGGCCGCACCATGGGACACAGCCGGGGCTATTCCGAGGCTGTGGCCGCCCAGATCGATCAGGAGGTCAAGGATCTAGTGGACGGCGCCTACCGCCGCTGCCAGGATATTCTGGAAGCGCAGCGAGATAAGCTGGAGCAGGTGGCCCAGTACTTGCTGGAGCACGAGACCATGGAGCGGGACGCCTTCCTGACGGTGTTCGGGGAGAAAACCCATGAACAGCCGGAGAACGTTCCGGCTGCGGACGCCGAGGATCAAGACTAAAGTACACGCCGGGGGAGCTATGCTCCCCTGGCGTTCAGCGTGGCGAAAATATTTGATTTCAATGGTGCGGGGAAACAGGCGAAGCGCCGCCAGTGGCGGATGAAGCAAGCCTGTTTCGAGGAAGGCTCCCAAACAGCGGATACTTTGTATCCGCTGTTTGGCTTGAGCCGACGGTGTATCCCTTCTTGGGTTATCTACGCGCCAAGAGCCGCCTTCGGCGGTTGCGCTCCGAAACACGCCTGCGGGCGTAGTCCCGCACACACCCTTTACCCGCAAGGGGTATGCAGCATCTGTAAAGCGGCAGAGCCGCTAACGGCTGCCCTACCTTACCGTCACGGAGGATCTACCACTTTATCGATAGTTTCACACGCCGGAGGAGCATAGCTCCCCCGGCGTTGCATTTTAGGCGGACTTCGTGTATACTGGTAGCAATTTCTGAAACCGAGACGGGCTTGGAAAAGCCTTTGCAAAAAGGAGCATTTATGTACTATGTGATTTTCGGCCTGCTGGGGGCGGCGCTGCTGGGCGCCGATCAGTGGGTCAAGGCCTGGGTCGTGGGCCATTTGCAGATGGGGGAGACCACTTCTTTGTTTCCGGGATTTCTGGAACTGATGCGGGTCCACAACTACGGCGCGGCGTGGTCCAGCTTTGCCGGGCAGAAGTGGCTGCTGCTGGGTGTCACCGGCGTCATTTTGGCGGCGGTACTGTGGGTGCTGGCCCGAAGGATCGTCCGGCACCCGCTGGGGATCTGCGCCTGCTGCCTGATCCTCTCCGGCGGCATTGGCAACATCATCGACCGACTGCGGCTGGGCTATGTGGTGGATATGCTCCACTTCCAGTTCTGGCCCAGCTATCCCACGTTCAACGTGGCGGATGTGTGCATCGTGTCCGGGGCTATTCTGGGCGCGATCTACTATGTATTGATCTACGAAAAGCATGACAGGAGGAAAACGGATGGAGCCTCTGATCCTGCAAACGGCCAGTGAGGACGCCGGAAAACGGCTGGACGCATGGCTGGCAGAGCAAACGGAGCTGACCCGCTCCGCCGTTCAAAAGCTGATGGAGGAGGGCCGGGTGACGGCGGCGGGAAAACCCCTCGCTAAAAACACCCGGCTGACCGGCGGGGAAACGGTGTCTGTGGAACTGCCGGAGCCGGAGACAGTGGACATCGTGCCGCAAAATATCCCGCTGGACGTGGTGTACGAGGACGAGGATGTCATCGTAGTGAACAAACCGAAGGGCCTGGTAGTCCACCCCGCGCCGGGACACCCGGACGGGACACTGGTGAACGCCCTGCTGTATCACTGCGGGGACAGCCTTTCCGGGATCAACGGAGAACTGCGGCCCGGCATCGTCCACCGCATTGACCGGGACACCTCCGGTCTCATCATCGCCGCAAAAAACGACTTCGCCCATGTGAAACTGGCGGAGCAGCTTCAGGATCACACGCTGGCCCGGACCTACCGCTGCATCGTCACCGGCAATCTTCGGGAGGATACCGGGACGGTGAACGCTCCCATCGGCCGCTGTCCCGCAGACCGGAAGAAAATGGCTGTGGTGGCCGGCGGACGGAACGCCGTGACCCATTGGACGGTGCTGGAGCGCTATCCCGGTGTGAATTATGTAGAGTGCCGTCTGGAAACGGGCCGCACCCACCAGATCCGGGTGCACATGGCCTACATCGGCCATCCGATTTTGGGAGATACCGTATACGGCAACAAGAAACCGGTCCCCGGTTTGCAGGGACAGTGCCTTCACGCTGTAGGGCTGAAATTTATCCATCCCCGCACGGGAGAATTGGTGGAGCTGGCCTGCGGTCTGCCGGAGGAATTTGAAAAGCAGCTGAAAAAATACCGGAATATGGCATAAGCAAGGGGCCTCGCTGAAAGCGAGGCCCCTCAGCGTGTCGAAAAAGCCTTTTCTCCCCGCTGAGTAAGTTTTCAGAACTTTTGTAAAGTTCTAAAACTTGGGAGATTTCAATGGCGCAGGACACCCTTCTTGGGTTTCCCGCGCACACTCTTCCTTACCGTTACCGAAAATTTTCCGCTTTATCGACAGTCTAAGGGGCCTCGCTTTCAGCGAGGCCCCTTGGCTGTTCCGTATGGTTTTTCGTGTTGTTTCGCAGATCAGGAATGGACGGCGGCGATCCGGTCTGCGATATAGGGCTGGACCGCCTCGTAGGGAATTTCCAGCGCGGCGGCCAGCTCGCCGAACAGAAGCTGCTCCGCCTGCTTGAGATAGCGCTCGTCCACCATGCCGAGGCGGCGGTTCTGGGATTCTGCCTGACGGCGCTTGGCGTAAATGGACATGGCGAGCTCCACCAGACTGCGGCAGTTATGCTGCCGGAGACTGGCCTGATACTGCTGAGTCAGCGCCTGAGTGGTGGAAGCCCGACAGGCAGCGGGATGCAGAGTGGGAATTTCACCGATAAGATCTTCCGCCTCCTGCCGGGAGATAATGGGTCGCATGGACACCTTGTCATTGTCTACCGGGGTATAGATCAAACCGCCCTGATAGATGGGTTTAAGCTGATAGTAAAGCCGCTCTTGACGGGTGCTGCCCACCCGCTCCTGCCGCCGGTCAATGGAAAGCACCCGACAGACGCCGGTGGTGCCATAGACCAGCAGATCTCCTGCCTGAAACACGGGAAGTGCCTCCTTTCCAAAAATTGCAAAGATTTCAGATTCATAACCATTCTAACATTATTTTGGCAGAAATGTCAGGGAATATACGAAAAAAGTAAAAAATCTCTGTTTTTCTGAAAAGACGGCGCCATTTTTTGTGGAAAATATAGGGATTTAGCGCATGATATACACATGGACAGGGAAAAAGCGCCCGAAAGTGAGAACTTTCAGACGCTTTTTTTACAAATGGGAAACCAAATCACGCACGATCCGGGCGGTCATGCCCCAGATGGCGTGGCCCCCGTAGAGCCACACCGGGACCTCTACCTTGCCGCAGTTCCAAGGGTAATCCCGGGGAATCCCAACCGCTTCATAGGGGAAAGACTCCGGGACACGGGGGATCAGATCATAGGCACATGGCTGGGGCAGGGTGGTCCTGAAAAATTCCACCGGTACAGTGAACACCTCCGCTACCTCAGCGGGGGCGGGACGCAGGGCTGCGAGACCGGCAGGGGATACCAGCCCCGGCAGCGGCCGCAGCAGAAATCCCCGCTGATTGCAGATAAAGTCCCCTTGGCCCAGAAGCCGGATCTCGGCGCGGGGGATGGATAATTCCTCCTCCGTCTCCCGGAGGGCGCAGTCTGCCGGGGCCTCTCCCGGTTCCATCTGCCCGCCGGGAAAGCAGGTCTCGCCGCTTTGACTGACCCCGGCAGACCGGACCTCAAACAGCAGGTGCAGTCCATCCGGACGCTCTACCAGAGGACACAAAACAGCATATTCGTGCCGGGCTTCCAGCAGCGTGGGAACATGATCGCCGTAAAACCGGCACAGATTTGTCAGTTCTTCTCTCATAGCAGCATCGTCAAAGCCCGCTGGCAGTTGGTGATGTCCACCGTCGGCTGGCTGGGTTCGTACTCTCCGTCCAGGGACCAGGGCAGATCCTCGTCCGTTTCCACGTGAAGGGCCGACACATGGCGGAAAATGAGACCGCCGCTGTTATACTGCTGATTCAGCAAGGCCCAGATCAGATTTTGCAGCTCCGCTGCATTTTGGGGGTGGGGTACCAGCAGCAGCTCAAAGAGGCCGTCATCCAGAATGACCTCCTCCCGCTCCAGCTTCATCATACCGGCGATGGAGGTGGAGTTGGCAACGGCACCGAACAGGTATTCACCGTCCAGCGTCTCTCCATCAGCGGTGATGCGGACCTTATAGGGGCGCAGCGTATCCAGATCCCGGAGGCTTTCCAGCAGATAGCCGAAGTGGCCCAGAGCATTTTTCACATCCTGAGAGGCGGTGTAGGATGTCCGGGTGAAGGCTCCGAAGGAGGCTACATATACGAAAATACGCTCACCGAAGCGGCCGATGTCAAGTTGACGGCGCTGACCACGGACGATGGCCTCCGCCGCCTGAACGGGATCTGAGGGGATCTCCAGGCTGGCGGCAAAATCATTGGTGCTCCCCTGAGGCAGATAACCCACCGCCGGGGGAGTTTTCAGCGTTTGGATGCCGGAGATGACCTCGTTGAGGGTGCCGTCGCCGCCCACGGCCACCACAGTGTCATAATCTCCGCCCTCTTGGGCGGCAATGCGGGCTGCGTCCCCGGCGGCGGTGGTGCGGCGGATACGGAGCAGATATCCGGCATCGCACAGGGCGGCAGCCGCATCATATAACGGCCCCCGGGGCTTGCTGCGTCCCGCCCGGGGATTGACGATCATCAGGAGCTTCTTTTGGGGTCCCATGTCCATGCCTCCGAAAATGATTATAAATGTTAACAGACGGTTAAAGTAGTATAGCATGGGGAATTGAGGATTGCAATTCCCCCGGGCGGCGTGTAGAATAAAGTTTGTATAAAGGTTTCGGGAGAAGTCTGCCGCAGGCGGGCGGACCCTGTCGGCAGGAGGCGGTTGGATGAAGAAAAAAGACAGCGCGGTGCGGTGGGGACTTGCCCTCTTTTTGACCGTGGGCGCGATCCTGCTTTTTTACGATACCCTCTTTGGCCGCCGGGTGCTGCCATCCTTCGGCGGTCAACTGCTGAAAGCACTGCAGCCGGTTCTGATCGGCGCGGTACTGGCGTACCTGCTGGCGCCGGTCATCGACTTTATTGAAAACCTGTTTTTTCCGGAACAGATGAAAAAGGCCCACGCAGAGGGGCGCATGACCTCCCGGAGCGCCCGGGCTGTCAGTCTGGTGGTGACCTGGGCCATCATCGGCCTGCTCTGCTATCTGCTGGGCCATGTGCTGATCCCGCAGCTGTATCGGAGCGTGGTGCAGTTGGTTTCCAGCGTGGAAGGCTACTATAATACCATCAGCGGCTGGGTGGAGCATCTGCTGGAGAGCAACCCCACCGTGGAGGTTTGGGTAGCCGACCAGATGGATAAGTTCTACGAGTCCGCAACGGAGTGGCTGAAAAATCAGGTCTTTACCCGGACGCAGATGCTGATGATCGCCGTCTCCGGCGGTGTGCTCAGTACGCTGGTGTTCTTGAAGAACCTGCTGGTGGGCATGATCGTTTCCGTGTACTTCATGGCTACCAAGGAGCGCTGTGCCGCCCATGCCAGAAAGCTGGCTTACAGCCTGTTTTCTGAGGAAGCGGTCTACTGGGTCTTTCGGGGCAGCGCCAAGGTCGACCGCATCTTCTCCGGCTTTGTCCGGGGCAAACTGCTGGATTCCCTCATCATCGGCGTACTGTGCTTCATCGGCTGCTCGCTGCTGGATATGCCGTATACGCCGCTGGTGTCCGTTTTTGTGGGCGTCACCAATGTGATCCCCTTCTTCGGACCCTTCCTGGGAGCGATCCCCAGCTTCTTCCTGATTTTGTTGGTCGATCCCATTCAGTCTTTGTATTTTCTGCTGTTCGTGCTGGCCCTTCAGCAGCTGGACGGCAACGTGATCGGCCCCAAGATCCTGGGAGAGAGCACGGGCCTTTCCAGCCTGTGGGTCATCATCGCCATTCTGGTGGGCGGCAGCTTTTTCGGCGTGGCGGGTATGTTCTTCGGCGTGCCGGTATGCGCCTGCCTGTACAGCCTGGTGGCGTTCCTGGTGGACCGGCGTCTGGCGGAAAAGGATCTCCCCGTGGAAACGGAGCATTACACCGCTCCGCTGCCGGAGCAGGAAACCGAGCCTGAAAAACCGGAGAAAACGTCGGAAAACTTGTAAAAAAGGCTTGCAATCAGCCGCAGTATCCTGTACAATACAGCCTTGCGGACATATCGTTAGAAAAATAACAAACGATGTGTCCCAGGGCTGTTTTTGCGGATTGGCCACCGCATATTCCCTCATGGATTTTCAGTACCCGTAAGGGACTGGGAATTTGCGGAACGGAGAAAACCGCTCCGCGAATACACTGACTCCCCGGAGCAGTGATATAAAAAGGAGAATTGCATATGAAGAAGAGAATCCTGACGCTTTTGGCGGCGGTCTGCCTCCTGAGCGCCGTACTCAGCGGATGCGGAGGCGGCAGCCAGAACGGGACGACCGGAACTACGGACCAGAGCACCGCGAACACCCAGACGGAAGGCCCCGCGGCCCGCGCTGCGGCCGGCGAACTGAACGTGGGCATCGCCCAGGACCTGGACAGCAGTCTTGACCCTCATAAAACCGTGAAGGCAGGAACTCGTGAGGTCATGTTCAACGTATTTGAAGGACTTTTGAAGCCCGACGCCAGCGGCAACCTGAATCCCGCTGTGGCAGAGAGCTATACCGTTTCCGAAGACCATCTGCTGTATACCTTTAAGCTCCGCGCCGGTGTGAAGTTCCACAACGGTCAGGAAGTGACGCCGGAGGACGTGATCTGGTCCTACCAGCGCTGCGGCGATGCCAATGCCCCGGCAGACATCATCCAGGTGGCGGCTTTTGCCAACGTGGAGATGTATCAGGAGGGGGATGACACCGTCTGCTTCCAGCTGCAGGAACCCAATAATGAGTTTGCTTCTTACCTGACCACCGCTGTGCTGCCCAAGGACTACACGGAGCAGGATACCGCCCCCGTGGGCACCGGCCCGTTCAAGTTCGTTTCCCGGACGGCTCAGGAGTCCGTGGTGCTGGAGCGGTTTGATGATTACTGGGGCGAAAAGCCCGACCTGACCAAGGTCACCTATAAGATCATTGAGAATGCCGACAGCATCCTTCTCAGCCTCCAGAGCGGCGCTGTGGATGTATTTGCCCATCTGACCACCACCCAGATCCAGCAGCTTGGCGACGGCTTCCATGTGGAGGAAGGCACCATGAATCTGGTGCAGGCCCTGTACCTCAACAACGCCGAGAAGCCCTTTGACGATGTGCGGGTGCGGCAGGCTCTCTGCTACGCCATTGACCGTCAGCAGATCCTGGATCTGGCCTTCGACGGTTACGGCACCCTGCTGGGCTCCAGCATGTACCCCGCTTTCAGCAAGTATTTTGATGATGAGCTGACCAACTACTATACTTACAACACCGAAAAGGCCAAGGAGCTGCTGACGGAGGCCGGTTATCCCAACGGCTTCGATATGACCATCACCGTCCCCAGCAACTACCAGTCTCACATGGATACCGCACAGGTCATCGTGGAGCAGCTGAAGGCTGTGGGCATCAATGCCGCCATTCAGCCCGTCACTTGGGAGAGCTGGGTGCAGGACACCTATTCCAACCGGCAGTTCCAGTCCACTGTGGTGGGCGTGGATGCTTCCAACATGACCGCACGGGCCATGCTGGAGCGGTTCGTCTCTACCGCCAGCCGCGACTTTATCAACTACAACAACGCGGACTATGACGCTCTGTTCGCCCAGGCTCAGGCCTGCTATGACGATGAGGAGCAGACCGCTATTTACAGAGCGATGGAAAAGAACCTGGCGGAGAACGCTGCCAACGTCTATATTCAGGATATGGCTGACTTCGTGGCAGTGCGGGATGGTCTTGAGGGCCCCTCCTTCTACCCCATCTATGTTCTGGATCCTTCCACTATCCACTATACGAAATAAGTGATGAACAGCGGACGTTTTGACGCCGCTGACCCGGAAGGGAGATGACAGTCATGCGATACACGGCGCGGAAAATTCTGACGCTGCTTGTCACCATGCTCGTCGTCTCCCTTCTGACGTTCGCGGCTTTTGATATGATCTCCGGAGACCCTGCCGCCACCCTGCTGGGGACGCAGGCCACGCCGGAAAAGGTGGAGGCCCTCCGGGCAGAAATGGGATTGAACCGTCCCATGCTGGTGCGGTACGGGGAATGGCTGGCCGGTTTCTTCACCGGAAATCTGGGCGTTTCCTTCCAGTACCGCCAGCCGGTGCAGGCGCTGTTAGGCCCGAAAATGCTGGTGACGCTGTGCTTGAGTCTGGTGAGCTTTGTGCTGATCGTTGTGGTATCGCTGCCCTTGGGATTGTTGTCTGCCAACGGGAAACTGGACGGACTCCACACATTCCTGAACCAGTTCTGCATGGCGGTACCGCCGTTCTTTACCGGCATCCTCATTTCCTGGTGCTTCGGCATCTGCCTTCGGGCCTTTGTCCCCGGTGACTTTCCGGGACTGGACCGGAACCTCGGCAGGTCTCTGGTGTACTTATTCTTTGCCGCCGTGTCCATTGCCATTCCCCGGGTGGCTATGACGGTGCGGATGCTGCGCAGCACGGTCATCAGCGAGATGAACAAGCCCTATGTCCGCACGGCCATTGCCCGGGGCAATGACCGGCGGCAGGTGCTGTGGGGCCATGTGCTGAAAAACTCTCTGGTGCCCACCGTCACGTTTTTGGGACAGACCATGGCGGAGATCGTGGCGGGCAGCATCGTGGTGGAGCAGGTGTTCTCCGTTCCCGGCTTGGGGCGGATGCTGGTGGCCTCTATTTCCAGTCAGGATTACCCGGTGGTGGAGGCCATCGTGGTGATCCTGGCCTTCTGGGTGGTGCTCTCCGGCACGTTGGCGGATCTGGTCAATCGCTGCATCGACCCCCGGATGGGAGGGATCGGCAAATGAAAAAGAGAAATTCTTACCTGACAGTGGGACTGGTGATGACCGGCATCCTGACGGCTCTGATCGTTCTCGGCTTTTTCTGGACGCCCTATGACCCCAACGCCATGGCAGCGGGGCCGAAGCTGACGGGGCCGTCTCTGGCTCACCTGATGGGAACGGACAGCTTTGGCCGGGATATTTTCAGCCGGGTGCTGAAGGGCGCCGGGACCACCTACGGGATCGCGCTGTGTACTGTGGCCGTGGGCGCGGTGTGCGGCACGGTGCTGGGCGCCGTTACCGGCTATTTCGGCGGCATTGTGGACGATGTGCTGATGCGCCTTGGCGATGTGCTGACGGCATTTCCCAGTATTCTGCTGGCACTGGTGGTCATCAGCCTGCTGGGCCCCGGCAAGACCGGGAACGTCATCCTCGCCCTGGGGCTGGTGTTCATTCCCAGCTTTGCCCGGATGGCCCGTGGTACCTACGCCGGACTGCGGGAGGTCAACTATGTAAAAAGCGCCCGACTCATGGGGGCATCCAGCAGCCGCATCCTGTGGCGGCATATCCTGCCTAATACTTGGAGCGTGCTGCTGCCGGCGCTGACCATCGGCTTCAACAACGCTGTGCTGGCGGAGGCATCCATGAGCTATCTCTGCATTGGCGTGACGCCGCCGGACGCCTCTCTTGGCTATATGCTCTCGGAGAGTCAGGGCATGTTCATGAGCGCGCCCTGGTACGCGCTGGGAACGGGCCTGACCCTTGTGTGGATGGTGTTCGGCGTGGGACTGATCGGCGAAGGACTGCAGCGCCGGGGCGGAGGTGAGGTCTGATGCTGGAAATTCAGGATCTGCATGTGAAATTTCATAACCGGGACCGGGAAGCGGTCAGCGGTGTGAGCCTGACCATTCAGGACGGCGAAATTTTGGGTCTGGTGGGCGAATCCGGCTCCGGAAAATCCGTCACCGCCATGAGCGTGGCGGGTCTGCTGCCCCGGAAGCAGTGCGACTATACCGGCCGCATCCTGCTGGACGGGCAGGAACTGCTCCACGCGGACCGGTCCGTTTTGCGGGAGATTCAGGGAGCGGAGATCGGCGTGGTGTTTCAGGAGCCCCAAAGCTGCATGGACCCCCTGATGAAAATTGGGCCTCAGGTGGAGGAGACCCTGCGGATCCACACCCAGATGCCGAAAGAGGAGCGCCACCAGCGGGCGCTGGCGGCAATGGCGGCGGCGGAGCTGCCGGACCCGGAGGGGATCTGCGACAAATATCCCCATGAGCTTTCCGGCGGTATGCTCCAGCGGGCTATGATCGCGGCGGCTATCGTGAACCGGCCCAAGCTGCTGCTGCTGGACGAGCCTACTACGGCACTGGATGTGACCATTCAGGCCCAAATTCTGGAAATGCTGAAAAAACTGAACCGGGAGAGCGGCGTGTCCATGCTGTTCATCTCCCATAACCTGAATGTGGTACGGAAGCTGTGCCGCCGGGTGGCTGTGATGCAGCGGGGCATTCTGGTAGAGGAGGGAGATACCGATCAGGTATTCTACCATCCTCAGCACCCCTACACCCAAAAGCTCATCGATGCCATCCCCACCCGGAACCGAAAGGAGGAGCGGCCATGACGGACGAATTGGTACTCTCCCTTCAACATGTTACTGCCGGGTATCGGGAAGGCGGCGTGCTGGGCCGCAAGTACTTTCACGAGGTGCTCCACGATGTTTCCTTCGATGTGCACCGGGGTGAAATTTTAGGATTAGTAGGCGAGTCCGGCACCGGAAAATCCACACTGGCCAAGACCATCTTGGGCATGGTGCGGCCGGAGGCCGGACAGGTCATCCATTATACGAAACGGCCTCAGATGATCTTTCAGGACCCGTACAGCTCTCTGAACCCGGCGTATCCGGTGGAGTGGCTGTTAGAGGAGCCGCTGCGGATCTACGGAAAGTATGACGGCCCGGAGCGGAAGCGCCGGGTGCGGGAGATGCTGGAACGGGTGGAGCTGCCGGAGGAAGTGCTGAAAGCGAAGCCATCGGAGCTTTCCGGCGGACAGCGGCAGCGGGTGTCCATCGCCGTGGCCCTGATCCAGCGGCCCCGCTTCCTCATTGCTGACGAACCGGTCAGCGCACTGGACGTGACCATTCAGGCCCAGATTTTGAAGCTGCTGCGGGAACTGCGGGATGAACTGGACCTCAGCTACCTGTTCATCTCCCACGATCTGAACGTGGTCTACCAGCTTTGCGATTCTGCTCTGGTGATGAAGCAGGGGCGCATTGTGGAACAGGGGACGGTGGACGAGCTGTTCGACCATCCCAAGGACCCGTACACCAAGCAGCTGTTGGCGGCGGCGGAATAACCGCATAGCCGAACAACTGGATATAAGGACAGCAGGCGGTTCCGCCTGCTGTTTCCAAATCCTGAGCTTGAAAAATGACAGATGAGGCATTGCTATGAGCTTCTGGAAAAAATATCGAAAACTGCATATCTGGCTGGCTGTCGATATAGCGGTGTTGGGCCTGTATCTGGCTCTGCGGCAGAACCGGCAGCTGATGAACAGCTTTGCGGATCACGTCACCACACCGCTGAAGGCGGCGTTGGGGCGGCTGTGCGCGCTTACCAGCCTGTCCGTTATGGAGGTTTTATATATCCTGGCGGCGGTGGTGGCTGTGGCCTATACCGTCTGGTCTGTGATCGCCGTGGTGAAGGCCAGGGGTCACCGGGGACGGCGGGTATACAGCGCCCTCTTGGGAGCGGCGGACGGTATTTTGACAGTTTACGTCCTGTTCTGCCTCATGTGGGGCGTGAACTACTGGACAGACAGCTTTCAGGACCGCTCCGGCATCACAGCTCAGCCAGTGGCTGCGGAAGATCTGAAAAACGTGACCGCCTATTTCGCGGAACGGCTGTCCGAAACGGCGGACACGGTGCCACGGGACGAAAACGGCGTGTACGCGGTGTCGAAAGAGCAAATCCTTTCAGAGAGCCGGTCTGTCTACGGCGGCGTGACGGAACTGTTTCCCTTTCTGGAATTTCCGGATACCGGGGTCAAGGCAGTGCGCTGCTCCCGGATCATGAGCGTCATGGGCTTTACCGGGGTGTATTTCGCCTGTGTGGGGGAGTCCAATGTGAATGTGGACAGCCCCGCCTGCCTGCTGCCCTCCACCATCGCCCACGAGCTGGCCCACCAGCGGGGCGTCGCGTGGGAGCAGGAGTGTAACTTCTTGGGCGTGTTGGCCTCTGTCACCAGCGGGATGCCGGACTACATATATTCCGGCTGGCTGCTGGGATTCATCCACCTTGGCAACGCCTTGTACGAAACAGACCCGGAGGCTTACTGGGCCATTCGGGGCACCCTTCCGGCAGCGGTGGAGGCAGACCTCCGGGACAACAGCGCCTATTGGGATCAGTTCCGGGACAACGTGGTGGAAAAGGTATCCGATACGGTGTATGACGCCGCGCTGAAATCCTACGGTGACGCCAACGGCATGAAGTCTTACAGCATGGTGGTGGAGCTGCTGGTGGCGTATTATAAGGATCTGATATAAAACTTCATGCATGAGCGGCGCACTACGAAAACGCGCAAATGCCAGTGCATGAAGTTTTCGCGCATCATTTCCGGTTGCCCCGCAGGGGCGAGGAAAAGGCGAATTTCTTATGTTGCCATGCATTTGCATAGCAAAAAGGACTTCCGCTTTGCTGCGGAAGTCCTTTTTTGAATCATTGGGGCAGTTCGTTTTCCTTGGGCCAGGGGTGCAGCGAATAAGACTGCTCCGGGGTCATGGCAAAATACTGCTTTGTGCCGGTGTTCCCCTGATCCCCCCAGGTGGCGTCGATGTGGACGGTCTCGCCGTCCAGTGTGGCCACGGTCCAGATGTGGGTGGCGTTGGGGAGAGCGTAGCAGTCGATGCCCTCCAGCTTCAAAAGCAGATTGTAAGCGCCGGTATACCCGTCGCAGACGGCCTTGCCGTTATGAAACAGGCTGTAGGGCAGGTGGCTGACGGAGGTGTTGTCTCCAGCGTCATCGTAGGTGCAGTTGGCGGCGATCCACTGGTAATAGGCCCAGGCGATCTCCCGCTGGGTGGAGGCGGGGGTAATGGTCCCCTGCTGCCACAGCGCGTCATGGACGGCGATGGCGGCGGTCAGCGCTTCTGAACGGTATTCCTCGGTACGGTCGCCGGCGATGGAACTGAATTTCAGGATCATGGTCCCGGCGGCGTTATAGGAGCAGGAGGCGTTGTTATAGCCTTGCTCGCAGTACCGCTTGACCGCCAGCAGGGCATTGTTCAGAGTTTCCTGAGCACTGGAAACGGTAAAGCCCTGATCGTATTTCAGGGACAGGGTGTTTTCCCCCTGGGAGAGCATATAGCGGACGGCCTGGTCATAGTCCGCCGCAGTCTCTGGGGCGGCGATGTAGGTTCCCGCCGTGACCAGATCCTCGTAGGCGGCCCCCTCGGCGCTGTAAAGCTCCGGCAGGTGCCAGTCCGGCGTCAGCCGAAGGGAGGGATCCACCATCCGGGTCAGCATGGCTGCGGCGGCCCCTCTGGTGATGGGAGAATCCGGCAGAAAGGAGCCGGTTTCGTCGCTGCCCACGCTGATCCCGCAGCGGTAAAGCTTGAGGATATCATCATAATAAGGCGTGTATTCCGTCACGTCGGTGATCCGGCGGCGGCTGGCGTAGGCCTGAGTGATGAGGGAATCGTTGACCGGGGGCAGTACTGTTTCCGGCAGGAGATTTGCCAGCACATGGGCCATCTGGGCTCGGGTAGCCACATCGGCGAGCTGCTCGTCCAGAGCCTTGTCTAAAACGCCCTCCGCCTGTAAGTACCAGAGATAGGGGGCGTAGACCCGCTGGGCGGCCTTCAATCCAATGGCGGCGGCAGTGAAGGCGGCGGGACCGGCCTCCGGGTCCCCGGTGCGGTACAGGCTGCGGATGCGCCCGGCGAAAATCACCGACTGTCCCACGGTCATGGGGGCAGACAGGCCGTAGGTGCCGTCGGCCTGGCCCACGGACAGGCCGTATTCATACAGGGCGGCTACGTTTTCGTAAAAGGTGTGGTCCTCCGGCAGGTCGGAGAACTGGCCGTCATAGGTTCTGCTGCGGGTAAAATTCTCCGTGCTGTTTTCCGCCGCCAGAGCGGGGACGCTCATGAGAGACAGGGCCAGCATCAGGGAGAGAACGCGTTTTTTCATGGATGGCTGCTCCTTTCCGGAGGTCAGCCGGGGATATTCAGGTCATCCGCCGTCCGGTCCTCCACATAGGGGTTCAGATAGGTGTTTACCAGCGTCAGGGTCTCGGTAGGATCCAGATAGATGTAGGGGTATTTCCACGCATTGGGCAGGGTGGAGAAATCGATCTTGTCCACACCCATTTTCAAAACCTCAGTGCCCAGCCATGCAAGGTTTCCAACGGTGAGGTTCGTGTCCACATACTGGTTGAAAATTTTGGCGTAGTCGTCGATTTTGGTGAGGATATTGCCTGCGGAGAGCATCTTTTTCGCCACGGCCTTCAGGAACTTCTGCTGGGTGGCCATGCGGCCCAGATCCTCGCTGCCGTAGCCGCTGCCGTCGTTATTATGGCGGAATCGCACCACCCGCAGGGCGTCGGCGCCGCTCAGATGCTGGACGCCCTTTTTGAAGTGGATGCTGAGGTTCTGGATGGGGTCGTCATAGTCCATATTGATGGGGACATCGAAATCCACGCCGCCGATGGCATCCACCAGCGCGGTAAAGCCCTTCAGATTGACGCTGACCGTGTAATCCACCGGAATACCCAGCTGCTCCGACACGGTGTCGGCCAGAAGCTCCGTGCCGCCCTTATTATAGGCGTAGTTGATTTTGCGGGCCTTGCCGTCAATGATGGCCTTGGAGTCCCGGGGGATGCTGACGCCGTAAACGTAGCCGTTCACCGTGTCTACCGCCACAAGGATGTTGGTGTCGCTACCGCCGTTGTCATCGTCAAGGCCGGAAAGGAGGATTGTGTAGAACCCGCCCTTGCGCTCCAAGTGGGAACGGAGGGCCTCCTGGGCCGCTTGTTCCTCCGGGGACTGCTGGGAATCCGTGTCCGATGCTGCGGACTGGGCGGGCAGCTCCGCCGCCTTCTGCTCCGGGGCTTTCAGGAAAAAGGCCTTCACCAGCACGCAGACGGTGAGCAGGACCAGGACGATGGACAGGAAAACTTGCAGGGTAGTGAGGTGTTTTTTATAGCGGACTGCTCTGGACATGTGAACGGACGCTCCTTTAACGCGCGGCGAAGGCCGCTTCTCTTTTTCGACAGATTTACATAATATTCTATAAGGATACGGCACAAATTACAAGGGGTTCCAGGAAATTTCCAGTTTATTCACAAACAGCCTGTCCGGAAAATGCTGGTCTACGGAAATCGACGTTTCTTAAAGGCTGCGGGGGACCCTCCGAAGGTCCCCCGCAGCCTGCTATTCGCTTCCGGCGCTGTTCGCCAGCCTTTTCAGCAGGCACCGGATCTCGTCCAGCTGCCGGGTCTGCTGGGAAAGGGCGCAGCTGATATAATGAAGCTCTGCTGCCAGTCCCTCCGGCGCGGGATGGACCGCTACCGGGTGGGGCCATCGGCGCATGACGGGCTGAACTGCCGGAGCGGCGGGCAGTTCCGGGACAGCGTTTGACTTTTGGGGGCCGCTTTGGCGGCGGCAGCCGCCGGGATCACGTACAGCCATGGGACTTCCTCCTTCTATGTACCCTTGTATTTTTTTCGGGTGGCGATGCCGCCCCGGATGTGTCGCTGGGCCTTGTTCACGTCCAGCACCTCCTTGACCTGCAAGTACAGCGCCCGGTTAAAAAGGGGCAGCCGTTCTGAAATGTCCTTGTGGACCGTGGATTTGCTGATGCCGAATTTGGCAGCGGCGGCGCGGACCGTGGTCCGGTTCTCTATGATGTAAAGAGCCAGGCGCTCCGCCCGCTCCTCCATATTTCCCTTCAAAGCACAACACTCCCCGCCTTTTGTTGCTTTATCCTATGCGGCCCAAAACAGGCTTATGCAAGGGGAAAATTGGCCGCTCCCCACGAAAAAATATTGGAGAATCAAAAAAACCGTGATAGAATAACCATAACGATTTTATTGCAAAAGGAGTGTTGGCCATGAATGAAGCATTAAAGATTCTGAAAGAGCGCCGCAGTATCCGTGCGTTCCGCCCGGAGCCGCTGAAAAAAGAGGATCTGGACGCCATTGTGGAGGCGGGACTTTACGCGCCCTCTGCCAAGAATCTCCAGAGCACCAAGCTGGTTGTGGTGCGGGACGCCGCCGTGCTTGCCAGACTGGAACGGCTGAACAGCCGGATTTTAGGCACACCGGATGGGACACCCTTTTATGGTGCGCCGGAGGCCATTGTGGTGCTGTCCGACAGCGAGTATCCCAACTGGCTTCAGGACGGCTCTCTGGTAATGGGCAACCTGATGAACGCTGCTGCCGCATTGGGCATCGGCTCCTGCTGGATCAACCGGGCCATGGAGACCTTTGAGCTGCCGGAGGGCAAGGCTTTGCTGGCAGAGTGGGGTCTGGGCGAAAACTGGAAGGGCGTCGGCAACTGCATTTTAGGCTATACGGATCAGGCTGTCCTGGGGGACAAGGCCCGGAAAGAGGACCGCGTTCTGTATGTGTGAGGGGGCGGACTATGAATGAAGCGATCCGGCAGGTGACCCACGTTCAGAACATCCGCTATGACAAGGCCACGGAGCGGCTGTACATCATCGACCAGACACTGCTGCCCAACGAGGAAAAAGAGATCGAGCTGCGCACCGTGGAGGAGATGATCGAGGCCATCAAAATGCTCCGCATCCGGGGCGCGCCGGCCATCGGCATCTGCGCGGGCTACTGCATGTACGCGCTGGCCAGGGACATTGACGCCAAGGACAACGAGACCTTTTACCGGAAATTGCAGATCGACGGCGAACTGCTGGGAGCGGCCCGGCCCACGGCTGTGAATCTCCGCTGGGCAGTGGGGGAGATGCTGGATGCCGCCAAGGCCCACTTGAAGGATAACCGGGCGGAATTGCTGGAGGTTCTGTACCGCAAGGCGGTGGACATCCACGAGGATGACATCGCCAAATGCACCGCCATCTCCGAATGCGGTCTGAGCCTGCTGAAGGACGGCGACGGCGTTCTGACCCACTGCAATGCCGGTCCGCTGGCCACCTCCCGGTACGGCACCGGACAGGGCCCCTTCCTGCTGGCGGCGGAGCGGGGCATCCACATCCGCGTGTTTGCCGACGAGACCCGCCCCCTTCTGCAAGGGGCGCGGCTCACCAGCTATGAGCTGCAGCGGGCGGGGGTGGACGTGACCCTCATCTGCGACAACATGGCGTCCATGGTGATGAAAAACGGCTGGGTGCAGGCCTGCTTCGTGGGCTGTGACCGCATCGCCGCCAACGGCGACTTCGCCAACAAGATCGGCACCAGCGGCGTGGCCATCCTGGCCAAGCACTACGGCATCCCCGTGTATACGCTGGGGCCCACCTCTACCATCGACATGAACTGTCCCGACGGGGCGCACATCCCCATCGAGCTGCGGGACGGCGACGAGATCAAGAATCTCTGGTACGAAAAGCCCATGGCCCTGCCGGAGGTGAAGTGCTTCAACCCGTCCTTCGATGTGACGGACCATGAGCTGCTCACCGGCATCGTGACGGAGAAGGGCATCTGCTACCCGCCCTTCAACGAGAGTCTGGCGGCGCTGTTCAAGGACAAAGAATAAGGAGGATCTGATATGGCTATTTTAGAATCTCCCTCTGCCTGCATCGCAGCGGAGGAGGGCGTCATCGCCAAGGCGGTACTGATGCCCGGCGACCCTCTGCGGGCGAAATTCGTAGCGGAGCACTATCTGGAAAACCCGGTGTGCTTCAATACCGTGCGGAATATGCTGGGCTATACCGGCACCTATAAGGGTCGGAAACTGTCCGTCATGGGTCACGGCATGGGCGTTCCCTCTGCGGGACTGTACGCCCACGAGCTGTATAACTTCTACGGCGTGGACACCATCATCCGCATCGGCTCCGCCGGGGGCATCGGAGAGGATGTGAAGGTGCGGGACGTGGTGCTGGCCATGGGCGCCTCCACCAATTCCCACTTTGCCGACCAGTACCGGTTCCCCGGCCAGCTTTGCGCCACGGCGGACTACGGCCTTTTGAAGGACGCTGCCGCAGCGGCGGAACGGCTGGGCGTCCGGGCGGACGTGGGACAGGTGTTCACCTCCGACCAGTTCTATAATGACAATCCGGAGGCCAACGCCACCTACCGGAAGTTCGGTATTCTGGCGGTGGAGATGGAGACCGCCGGTATTTACTGGACGGCTCAGCGCTTCGGCAAGCGGGCGCTGTCTATCCTTACCATTTCTGACCATATTTTTACCGGCGAAGCCCTGAGCGCTCAGGAGCGGCAGGACTCCTTCCGTGAGATGATGGAGATCGCCCTGGAGACCGCGTGGAACGCGGCGGAATAAGAGAGAAAGGCATCATACATGTATCGCACAGTGATTTTTGATCTGGACGGCACGCTGCTGGATACCATCGGGGATCTGGCGGCCGCCGCCAACGCCGTCTGCCGGGAAAACGGCTGGCCGGAGTACACCGTACAGGCCGTCGAGGGCATGGTGGGTCACGGCATCCCCAATCTGGTGAGCCGGTTTTCTCCGGCAGAGGCCCAGGAGCCGCAGACGCTGGAACGGACCCTTGCGCAGTTCAACCGGGTTTACGGTGCTCACAATATGGAGCTGACCGCGCCCTATGCCGGGATGCCGGAGCTGCTGAAAAAGCTGAAAGCCGCCGGAGTGCGGCTGGCGGTCTGCTCCAACAAGGCGGACGAATTCAGTCAGGTGATCGTAGCCCACTACTTTCCCGGTATTTTTGAGGTGATCCGGGGGAATCTTCCCGGCACACCGGTAAAGCCGGACCCCGGCGTGGCCCGCGGAATTCTGGAAAAGCTGAACGCCCGACCGGAGGAGACGCTGATGGTGGGAGACAGCGATGTGGACATCCGCACCGGACACAACGCAGGCTTGAAGGCCTGCGGCGTGACGTGGGGCTTCCGCAGCCGGGAAAATCTGGTAAACGCGGGCGCGGATTTTCTGGCAGATACCCCAGCGGAACTGGAAAAACTCCTGATGAACTGAAAACTAAGGCGGTCCCTTTGTGGGGCCGCCTTAGTTTTTACTGTTTAGAAAAGTTACTGGAGAGGACTGAATGCACTCAAAAGTGCATAAAATGGAGCAGCGGAACGATGGGAAAACGGTTAACAAAAAAAGCTTCAATCGCTATCGATAGAGCGATAACCAATTATAGAAAAAAAGCATTAACAATCCGTTCACAATTATGGTATACTTGACGATAGAGGAGAGAGGCAATCCCACTTTAATTGTGTAAAAACACAATAAGCAGTCCCAAGAACCTATCAACAAGCTTTGGAAGAAAAAAGGAGGAACCCTATATGGGCAATACCCTGAACAACAAGAAAGCGAATGGTTTCGCGCTGCTCCCGTTCCTGGTATTCATCGTTGTCTACATGGGCGCCGGTCTGGTTTACCAGTCCAAGGGCGTCGACATGGCATTCTATCAGTTCCCCTCTGTTACCGCGATGTTCCTGGCCGTTCTGGTGGCCTTCATTATGTTCAAGGGCAGCATCAACGAAAAGTTTGATACCTTCGCCAAGGGCGCTGCCAACGTGGACGTTCTGACCATGCTGATCATCTACATCCTGGCCGGCGCGTTCGCCACCGTGGCCGCTGAGATGGGCGGCCGTGACGCTACCGTCAACCTGGGCCTGAGCCTGGTTCCCGTCCAGTTCCTGGCCGCTGGCCTGTTCGTCATCGCTGCTTTCATGGGCACCGCTACCGGTACTTCCATGGGCACCATCTCCGCCATCACTCCCATCGCTGTCGGCGTTGCGGAAAAGGGCGGCCTGAACATGATGGTCGTTCTGGGCGCAGTTATCGGCGGCGCTATGTTCGGCGATAACCTGTCCATGATCTCCGATACCACCATCGCCGCTACCCGCAGCCAGCACTGCGAGATGCGTGATAAGTTCCGCGTGAACTTCCTCACCGCTCTGCCTGCCGCTCTGGTCACCATCGTGGTGCTGCTGATCGTGGGCCGTCCCGAGACCGTTACCGAGATCGGCGACCTGTCCTACAGCTTCATCAAGGTTATTCCCTATCTGCTGGTTCTGATCCTGGCTCTGGTCGGCATGAACGTGTTCCTGGTGCTGACCATCGGCATCTTCGCTGCCGGTATCGTGGGCATCGCCACCGGCGCTATCGATCTGGCCGGTTTCGCTCAGGCTGTTTACAACGGCTTCTGCGGCATGAACGAGGTCTTCTTCCTGACCCTGCTGTGCGGCGGTATGTCTGAGCTGATCGCCAAGAACGGCGGTATCGAGTGGATCATCCAGAAGCTGGGCAAGGTCATGAAGGGCAACAAGTCCGCTCAGGTGGGCATTGCCGCTATGGTCTCTCTCTGCGACTGCGCTACCGCTAACAACACCGTGGCTATCATCGTGGCTGGCGACATGGCCCGTGAGGTCTCTCACGAGTACAAGGTCGACCCCCGCCGCACCGCTTCTCTGCTGGATATGTTCTCCTGCGTGTTCCAGGGCATCATCCCCTACGGCGCGCAGCTCCTGGTAGCTTCCTCCCTGTGCAACGCTACCGTTACCAACGGCACCACCATCAGCGCCGCCAACATCCTTGGCTCTCTGTGGTATTGCTGGTTCCTGGCTGCTTTCGGCACGCCCACTGGTCGGTCTGGCCCATCCGCTCCAAAGCGCGCCGGATCTCCGGCTGGAACAGCACCACCAGCGTCAGCAGGCCGACCTGCAGCAGCGAGTTGAGCAGCCAGGTCACCGTGCGCATATTCAGGATATTGGCCACCAGATAAACCACCAGCACCAGCAGCGCGCCCTTGGCCAGCTGACCCGCGCGGGTACGGTTGACGATGCCCAGCAGCTGGTAAATGAGGAATGCGATCACCAGGATATCCAGCAGATCCACCAGCTTAAAGGTCTGGAAATTGGCTATGATCGAGTTCAGAGTCATCGACGTAACACTCCCGTTTTGTTCCTGCTTTCTTACAGCTTTTCAATGAGGGCAACGGCGTGGGCCGCAATGCCCAGCCCCTCGCCCGTAAAGCCCAGATGCTCCTCGGTGGTGGCCTTAACGCTCACGGCATCCACCGGCATCCCAAAGGCATCGGCCAGCTTCTGG
>ERZ772865.896-NODE-896-length-32211-cov-5.526340_pt1 | contig 32211 bp, 20 predicted proteins | sample MGYA00512133_ERZ772865 | MGnify/ENA primary metagenome ERZ772865 (study PRJEB29015, sample SAMEA2737722) | human gut metagenome | biome: human gut; feature: human-associated habitat; material: faeces | place: China | collected 2012 ...
AAGGGGACAGCCCGGCCAGCCACAAAAACGGCTTTGCGGAAAGCAGCCGGGAAATCACTCCCTTGCCCACGGCGAGCAGCCAGACCAGCAGCACCGCAGAGGGGGTGAACAGCACGTTGTACCGGAAGGCCACCGTGCCCAAAACGTCCACCTGTCTGGCAGCGATGAAAAAGCAACCGCCCGAAAACAGCACAGCGGTCAGCTCCAGAAGGGAAAAGACACCGCGCAGCGTGGGCTCTTCTTTGTGGCTGCGGTAAAGACAGCCCATACAGCAGCTGATGGCAAAATCGCCTGCCCGGAAAAGAGGACACAGGTAGGTCAGATAAAATGCAGCCTTTCCACTGAGCCCGGCTTTCAGGATTGCAAGGGAGAAAAGGAACTGTGCGCAGAAAATCGCGGCAGCAATACAGCGCAGCCTGCGCGTATCGGCCTTTTTCAGCACGGCGAGCAGCCAGGGAAAAATAGCATACAAAAAAGCCTGCACCGAAAGATACCACGCTACTCCGTTCAGACAGAACCAGAAACGGCTGGAGGGGATCCATGTTTGCAGCAGGAAAATGCTTACCACAAGCTGCGCTGCACAGGACAGCACCCCACGGGCAGAAGGCTGCGCCAAAAGCCCCTTCAGAACAAGGAGCAGGGCAGCAACCATCATAATAAGGTGCAGCGGATATAACTTGCGTATTTTTTGCAGGGAAAAGGTTATGGCAGACCGCAGTCCCGGTGCTGTGCGCGGGCGGTCGTAATAGTTGCAGGTCATCAGAAAACCGGACAGCGCAACGAATACGGAAATTGCCCACGGCCCCAGCCACGGTGCACCGCAATGGGACAGGACCACGCTCAGAAATGCAACTGCCCGCAGCCCCTGTAAAGATGAAATCAGCTTTTTGTCTGTCACAATATCCTCCGTTCTGCCGCAAGGCGTGGTTCATGACAATAGAATGTTCGTGGAGCGTGCATTCTATTGTATTGCGAATGGCGCAGGTGAACAGTAACGTTTTTTACAAGTGCTATAAGTATAAAAAAGGCTGCTTGTTCTGTCAAGAAGTATGCGGAGAGCGTTTTTCCGATCCGGCGATCGACGGCGTGCGCTCCGCGGTCAACGGCTCCGGACAGCTCTGCCGCCAAAGGTTCACTGTGCGGCAGCTTTGGCATTTTCGTGGCAAAAAAACCAAATATTTTTTCAGCAATGACTTGTCCGGAATCATTTCCCAACCGCACCCCTTCTGTACTCACTGGGTGTCACGTCATAATATTTCTTAAAGAAACGGATATAGCTTCGGACGTCGGAGTAGCCGACCTTCTGGCTGATCGACTGGATCGTGTCGGCAGTGTCGGTCAGCAGCGCGAGGGAACATTCCGTGCGGTAGCAGTTTAAGTACTCGGAGAGCGTTTTTCCGGTGTCGAGCTTGAAGAGTCTGGAAAGATAGACCGGGTTTAAACCAACGGCGTCCGCGATCTGAGGGACGGAAAGCTCCTCCCTGTAGTGCTGCTGGATATAGGAAATCGCCTGGCAGATATAAGTATGAGCTTCCATGGAGGTTTTTGTTTTGGCATTTAAAAGTCCCTGGATGCAGGAAAAGAAGATTCGGCTGCATTCGGAAGGATCCGCAGCATTTTCCAGCTTTTTGAGGTAGGGGCTCAGTTGGGTATCTGGAATGTCATCCCCGAAATCAAGCAGCGCCACATAGACCTCGCACAGGAGGATCGTTGTAAGCTTCCGGGCCTCTTGGGTGTTTGCTGTTTCCAGGTAGCGGGAAAAAAAGCTGTCGGCGATTTTGCGGGCAACAGCCTGATCGCGGTCGATCAGCGCACGAGAAAGCTGGATGGACAGGTTGGGATCCAGGGAGGAGGTCAGATCCTCCTGATGACCGATGATCATAAAATCCTCTGTTTCCGGAGAAGTGAACAAAAGGTTTCTGCGGGCCAGCTGCCAGGATTTCTGGTAGGAGGGCGATGTCTGCTCACATAATACAATTGAAAAGAATGGATCAATGGAAAGCGTCTGCTGCATGCGTTGGGAAATAGCGCTGCAGAGGCGCTTTAATTCTGCCGTCAGCTCTGCTTCTGCGATGGAGGTATTGAGCAAGATGCCGATATTCTGCCCATTTGTATGGATGCCGTAGGCTCTGCCGAGGACGGAAAATGCCTCCGAAGCGCTGGAGAGGACAACGAGGCGCAGCTGCTCCTTTTTTGTGAAATCCTCCATGATTTCGAGGGAAGGCATGTGGATGAGGATCAGGGAAAAGAAGCGATACGGAAAGACCAGACCGTATTTCGTATATTCCTGAGGCAGGGCAGTGACATCGACAGAGGCATGGAGGATACCAAGCAGCAGACGCTCCCGGACGAGCTGTTCCTTTTCGTGCAGGACGGAATGCACCTCTGAGACCTGGGCAGTCAGACTGTCCAGGGCGGAATTTAAACGGAAAAATTCATCATGATCGTCGGACAGACCGAGGGTGTAGGGCGTGATGCCGAGCTTTTCCATAATGTCATCCACTGGCTTTAACAAAATCATGCTGTAGATAGCAGAAAGTAAAAAACAGCAGAATAATATAAACAAGTATTCGTAAAAACGTCTTAAAAGAAATGGAGCAACTGCTTTTAAATGCTCTGTGGTGGACACATAGTAGGTACACTGCAGTGTATTGGAGTTTTGAACGGCAGGATAGGCATTATAATCGGGAAAAAGCAGGGACTCATTTTCTGCGGCGGACAGAGAAGAATCCCACCTCTCATACAGATCTGCATCCGTGGCATAGATAAGCTGATCACAAAAGGTAACGACAGCATGATAGCTGTTGTCGGAAAGAATGGCAGCAGCATCCCTGCGCAGCTCCCGCATGGCATAGGAAATCGTGATATAGCCCTTCGGATTGGAGGAATACAAAGGCAGACTGTGGGCATAGACCACAACCGGTACAGCAGGACGCGGGCTGTAGTAGCGCTCATAAGGAATGTTTACAACCCAGGCCTCCTCCGTGTCCATTTCCGAAAGGATCTGGAGAAAATCCGGGTTATAAAAATCACTGTAGGTGTACATGCCTCCGCTGGAATCGAAAACCCGTTCACTGCGGTCAAAATACAGGCAGATCGTTTCAAAGGAGTACAGCTGTGTGTAAGGAGAAATATCACTGATCATACGGGAAAAATAATCGATGGTAGGATACGGTGAAACGAGGATGTGATTTACGGAGGCAAGCTTTGCGATAAAAACAGAGCCTACCTTCATAACGGAAAAAGTATTTTCCATATTGGAATAGGCAGCGTCTGCCTTTGCCTCCAGCTGCTCCTTTAACTGTAGGTTGTTCTGCCAGATGCTTAAGAGCGTGGAAACAAAAAACAGGATCGTGGATAACAGTGTCAGAATAAAAAAACAGGAAGAAAAGTGTCTCGAGCGAATGATATTTTTCAGCTTTTTCTTTTGCATGGAACGATCGAATGATATCAAAACAATTGCCTCCCTTTGATTGGCTCTGACACCATTATACCGAAAAAATGCACAAAGCAAAAGAAAGGGAGTGCAAAAATGGATAGCAAAAATCCGATGAATCTGCAAAAAATAAAGTCAAAAAGTTGCAAAAAGTCAATAAAGGGGTGATAGATCAAGGCTTTTTTGAAATCGTTATAAATGTAACAAAATAGGTCGGATTTTTTAATTTTTAACAGAGCTGTGTTTTTATATAATGACCTCAGAAACGGAAACAAAAAAAACGCAAAGGGGCTGCAGCCACCAGGCGGGCAGCATTTACGGAACAGGACTGTTTCAGAAAAAAAGAGAGGGAGGAAGGTACATGACGGGAAAGAGGGAAAAAACCGCAGCACTTTCAAAGGGCCGACAGCAGGGGGGCCTGCAGAAGGCAGCACTGTATTTCTGGAAGCATAAATATCTGTATCTGATGCTGCTTCCGGCGATTCTGTATTACATCATTTTCTGTTACGTTCCGATGTACGGCGTAACAATTGCATTCAAGGATTTCAATCCGATGCTTGGAATCTGGAAAAGTCCGTGGGCGGGGACGGAAATGTTCCAAAAGCTGTTTGGAATGGAAAAGTTTTATTCCGTTTTCTGGAACACGATCCGGATCAGCCTGATCCGACTGATTTTCGGATTTCCGTTTCCGATTATCATTGCGCTGCTTTTAAATGAGCTGCGGCTTGGAAAGGTAAAACGGGTCATCCAGACAGCGATTTACATTCCGAATTTTATTTCCTGGGTCGTTCTGGGCGGTATTCTGACAAGCCTGTTATCGATGGATTCGGGTATTGTCAACGGCGTCATCAAGGCGCTCGGCTTTGCACCGATCGGATTTTTGACAGATGAAAAGTATTTCGTCGGCACGATGGTCGTTTCGATGATCTGGAAAACGTTCGGCTGGAACACGATTATCTATCTGGCGGCGATCACCGGAATCGATCCGCAGCTGTACGAGGCGGCGACCGTGGACGGGGCGAACCGGTGGCAGAAGCTGTTACATATCACATTGCCGTGTATCCGTTCTATTATTATCGTTGTGCTGATTACGAGAATCGGCGGACTGATGCAGGCGGGCTTTGAACAGATTTTCGTATTGTATCATCCAGGCGTATACGGGACGGCGGATATCATCGATACCTATGTATACCGGATGGGCTTGCAGGAAGGCAAATTTGAGCTGGCGACAGCGGTCGGCTTGTTTAAATCCGTGATCAACTTTGCACTGGTTGTCATTGCAAACAAGACAGCACGCATGGCAGGAGAGGAGGGAATTTACTGATGAGCAGGGAAAAGCCGAAAAAAATCAAGGTTTCTGTCGGCAGCAGGATTTTTGACACAGTAAATCTGATTTTTCTGATTCTGCTGGGGCTGACAACCTTTTACCCGTTCTGGGACTGCCTGGTTGTTTCGTTTTCCTCGCTGAAAAGCTATCTGGCGACGAACATCCATTTATGGCCGGACGAATGGTCGTTTGAAGGCTATGCCTATATGTTAAAAAGCTTCGATCTGTGGAGATCGTATGCGAACTCGATTTTTATCACGGTTGTCGGCACACTGATCAACATGCTGATTACGACGATGGCGGCGTATGTGCTGTCGAAAAAGGATTTAAAGGGACAGCGGTTCTTCATGTTTCTGGCAGTGTTTACGATGATGTTTACCGGCGGAATTATTCCGACCTACATCGTTGTAAAGGATCTGCATCTGATGAATTCGCTGTGGGCGATGATCCTGCCGTCGGCGGTCAACACCTACAACCTGATTATTTTAAGAAACTTCTTCTTGGAGCTTCCGATGGAGCTGGAGGAAGCGGCGCTTTTGGACGGATGTACGGAGATCGGCGTATTGTTTAGGATCATGCTTCCGATTTCCAAACCGGCGCTGACGACGGTGACGCTGTTTTATGCAGTCGATCACTGGAACGACTTTTTCTCGGCGATTATGTATATCAATAAGAAAGAAGCATGGCCGCTGCAGCTGTTTTTACGGTCGATGCTGTTTCAGAATGACGCAGCATATTCCAGCGGCGGAGAAAGCCTGTTTTTATTAGGACAGCCGATGAAGATGGCGGCTGTGATGCTGGCAATTATTCCGATCATGTGCGCGTATCCGTTTTTCCAAAAATATTTCACAGCAGGGATGACGGCAGGCGCAGTGAAGGGGTAAAATATAAAAGGGAAAGAAAGAGGGAACAAAATGAGAAAAAGAAGTAAGTGTGCATTTCTGGCAACAGCGATGGCAGCGACAACGATTCTGGCAGCAGGCTGCGGCAACAGCGCTTCGGGTGGTCAGAACACTGCGGATTCTGCAGAGCGGGTTCCGATCCGTTGGCTGACGACCGGCGACGCTGCGGCAGAAGCAATTCAGGATAACGACCGCATTATTGAAGCGATCAACGAAAAACTCGGCATAGACCTGACGGTTGAAATCGTTCCGGAAGCCAATACGGAAAAGGTCAACGTTGCGATGGCGTCCGGCGATTTCCCGGATGTGGTAACTGGTGCATACGGGACGAGCGCAACCCAGCAGTGGATTGATGATGGAATGGTTATTCCGCTGAATGATTACATGGATTCCTTCCCGAGCATGAAGGCATGGCTGGAAAATTACGAGTGGTCGGCACAAAATGGAAAATATTACGGCATGCCGTTTATTACACAGTACAGTGTGGCCAATACCCTGATCGTGATGCGTCAGGACTGGCTGGATAATTTGGGATTGTCCTATCCGCAGACGTTGGATGAAATGAAAGACGTCATGCTCGCTTTCACAAACGACGATCCGGACGGCGACGGACAGAACAATACATACGGCTACACGGCAGAAAAGCCGGGACAGTTTGACTGGGTATTTTTCGCATACGGACTACCCTATGCGGACTATTCGCTGGATGAAAACGATCAGGTAATCCCCGTTTTTGAAGATCCTGCGTTTGTAAAGGGCATGACCTACATCAAAGAGCTGTGGGATGCAGGTGCGATCGATCCGGAGCTGATGTTGAATGATATGTCTAAAAAAGAAGAAAAGTTCTACCAGGGCAAAGCCGGCATGATGCCTGCACCCCTGTTCCGTCATGTGACCCGTCATGAAAACAGCGTCAGAGAGCTGTTCCCGGACGCTTCGATCTGCTATGATCTTTCCCCCGCAGGTCCGGACGGCGCGAGAGGCTTAAGCAAGCAGGGCAAGAGCGGTATGATGACCTGTATCACCGCAGCCTGCAAGAACCCTGACAAAGCGGCAGCATTTGTGGACTTCATGGTTTCGGAGGAAGGAAATAACCTGCTGCGTCTTGGTATCGAAGGTATTCATTACACCAAGGATGGCGACGAAATCGTCTTCAACGAAGAAGAGCGTGCAAAGGATGCTTTCTCGCCCAATGGCTGGGCGCACGCGCTGGCGTGGGGCTCCTTCTACTGGCCTCTGGAGAGCAACTACATCCCTGTAACCGATCCGAACCGGGAACGTGCGCTGCATACCGTTGATCTTGCGACCCAGTGCCAGGTTCCGAACCTGATTAAGCAGAAAACGCAGGTTGAGATCGAAAACGGCGCCGCAGTGGACGATATTTACACCCAGTACTTTTCGGATATGCTGCAGGGTAAGCTTTCCATCGAAGAGGGTGTAGAGCAGCTGAGCAAGTCCTGGAGAAGTCAGGGCGGTGAAGAGATCCTTGAGGCAGTCAATGCAGAGTATCAGAAAACAAAAGCAAAGCAGTAAAAAGGAAAATATAATAATATGGAAAAAACAGGGAAAAAACCGAATATTATCATGATTCTGGCAGACGATCAGGGCCCCTGGGCGATGCACTGCGCCGGGACACCGGAGCTTTATACGCCCAACCTGGACAGAATTGCAGAACAGGGAATGCGGTTTGACAGCTTCTTCTGTGCCTCGCCGGTATGCTCTCCGGCGAGGGCATCCATTCTGACCGGGAAAATGCCTTCCGCTCACGGCGTACAGGACTGGCTCAGAAGCGGAAACTTAGACGGCGAGAAATTTGCCGCCCAGGGAAAGGAAAATCCTTATTTCGAGGGCTATAAGCAGGAACGGAAGCCGATTTCCTATCTGGAAGGACAGCCCACCTATACGGACATTCTGGCGCAGAACGGCTATCACTGCGCACTCTCCGGAAAATGGCACCTGGGCAACAGCATCGAACCGCAGCAGGGCTTTCAGGAGTGGTACACCATCGGCATGGGCGGCTGCTGTTATTACCACCCGGACATGGTGGACCATGGAGAAATCACCGTGCATCATGGGGAATATGTGACAGATCTGATCACGGATCGTGCACTGGAATATTTAAAAGAGCTGGGCGAAGGGGACGCCCCGTTTTATCTGTCTGTCCACTATACTGCACCCCATTCTCCCTGGGAAAAGGAGCACCATCCTGCAAAGTGGATCGATTACTACGATGGCTGCACGTTTCCCAGCATTCCCAACGTGCCGGATCATCCCGATCTGCGCACCGGCGCGGTATATGGAACCGGTAAGAGGGAAGAAAATCTGCGGGGCTATTTTGCGGCGATCAGTGCGATGGATGAACAGATCGGCAGACTGCTGGATGCAGTAGAAGAACAGGGGCTGGCGGACAATACCGTAATCCTCTTTACAGCGGACAATGGAATGAGCATGGGACAGCACGGCGTCTGGGGAAAGGGCAACGGGACATTCCCGATGAATATGTATGATTCCGCAGTGAAGGTGCCGTTTCTGATTTCCTGGCCGGGGCACATTCCTGCCAATACCGTCTGCAGCGAAATGATAAGCGCCTGCGATCTGCTCCCGACGATCCTTAAGCTGACGGGACTTTCCGACAAGCAGCCTACGGGACTTCCCGGAAGAAGCTTTACAGAGCTTTTGGAGGGCAGACAGCTGGAACACCGCGACGAGGTCGTGATCTTTGACGAATACGGGCCTGTCCGCATGATCCGGACGAAAGAATGGAAATATGTGCACCGGTATCCCTATGGAAAACATGAGCTGTATCACCTCGTGGACGATCCGGGAGAAGAGAAGAATCTGTACGGTTTACCGGAATATAAAAAACTGGTAACCCAATTAAAGGGCAGGATGGAAAAATGGTTCTGCACCTATTCCGACCCGGCCATCGACGGCGTGCGCTCCGCGGTCAACGGCTCCGGACAGCTCTGCCGTCCGGGGGTGTATGCAATTTATGAGGATCCCTTTGCACCAAAGGGCGTGGAATGATTACGAGTTGTTTGTCAAAGAATAAGATTGAGTAAGGCCGGTCAGGGAAAGATTCTCTGACCGGCCTTTTGCAAGCTCGTTCATCAGTCGGATGGTTGCCTGTGTCTTTTCAAAATCCTGCATATCGAGAATTGCATAGAATATGGTGGCATAAACAATTGACAAAATTGAATAATGGATATATCATGTGGGTATCAATTGATACCTTGAGGGTGCTTTTATGGAAATGAAGATCATTAAAAGTGAAAAGAGAATCTGCCCATGCTGTATGGAAGAACATGTAGTGAAAACCGTTCTTATTATGGATCAGGCTACGTTTAAGAATCGCACAGTAAATTATGAGGCATCGTATTTCTTCTGTGAATTAGCAAAAGAACTCTACATGGATGAACAGCAGATGCAGGACAATGACATCAGATTAAAGGATGCATATAGAGAAAAGGAAGGACTTTTAACATCAGCACAAATAGGAGAAATTAGAGCAAAGTATGGTATAAGCCAAAGCGATTTATGCTTATTGTTAGGTTGGGGTGGTAAAACTATTACAAGATACGAAAGCCACCAAGTGCAGGATAAGGCACATGATACCATTCTTAAGAAAATAGATCAGGATCCAGAATGGTTTCTGTCTCTTTTAAACGGAGCGAAAGCAAATCTATCAGCAGAATCTTATCAAAAATATTTAGCGGCAGCAACCTCTTTATACGAGGAAGATCGAGATGCCTATCTCAGAAAAGCAATTGAAGCGAGCTATGCAAAGTTCCAGGGAAATCAAATGTTTCATGGAAACACAGATTTATCATTGGATAAAGTTGTTGAGGTAATTAGATATTTTGCATCATCAATTAAAGTGACAAGTCTTTATAAGGTAAAATTAATGAAACTTATATGGTATGCAGATGCATTATCTTATAAAAGAAGAGGTTTTGCAATTACGGGCTTAGTATATCAAGTACTTCCAATGGGAGCTGTTCCGGTGGGACACAATTCCATAATTGACTTAAAAGATGTTCCTTGTGAAGAAGTAGATATGGGTGAGACATATGCTTATCATTTTTCTTTGAGTGGGAAACAAACTTTTCCCGAATTATCAGATGAAGAGAAAGATATTTTGGATGTAGTAATAGAGAAATTTGGAAAGATGAGCAAGAATGAAATAATAAACTTTATGCATAAAGAGCAGGCATATGTTGAAACTTTATCGAGGGATATTATTCTGTTCAAATATGCTGAAAGTTTACAAATCTAAACAGAAGGGAGGACAATCAATGCTACAAGAAAGTAATCGCATAGAATTTAAAGTGGAATTGAATGATAAACTGGAAAAAGAAGTGGTGGCTTTTCTGAATAATAAAGAAGGTGGCATTTTATACGTAGGAGTAGATGATAATGGAAAGCCAGTTAGAATCTCAGATATTGATTCTACACAGTTGAAGATTGCAGATCGTATAAAAAATAACATTCTTCCGTCAACTTTGGGGTTATTTGATATTGTGACTGAAGAGATAGATAATATTTCTGTAATTAAAATCTTAATTTCCAGTGGATTGGAAAAACCATATTATATAAAGAGACAGGGAATGTCACCAAATGGTTGCTTTACAAGAATGGGGGCATCATCTCAACCGATGTCAACTGTAATGATTGACGATCTTTATAGCAAAAGGATTCATAATACATTGCGAAATATTGCATCTCCCAGACAGGATCTTACTTTTGCACAATTGAAGATATATTATCAGGAAAGAGGATTGGAACTGAATGAAAAGTTTGCAAATTCACTGGAGCTTTTAACCCCTGAGGGTAAGTTTAATTATGTTGCATATTTGCTTGCTGATGAAAATGGAGTATCTATTAAGGTTGCCAAATATGCTGGAAGCGATAAAGTGGATCTGATTGAGAATGAAGAATATGGTTATTGCTCTTTAATCAAAGCAACGCATCAAGTGCTGGAAAAGTTAAAAATTGAAAATATAACCAGAGCAAAAGTAACGAATACCAAGAGAGTAGAAAAAAATTTAATTGCACCTATTCCAATGCGAGAAGCTGTGATAAACGCAATTGTACATTCTGATTTTTCGAGGGAGATACCACCTGTTTTTGAAATTTTTAATGACAAAATGATTTTTACATCTTATGGTGGATTGCTTCCGGGGCAAAGCAAGGAAGATTTTTTTAGTTGTAGTAGTATGCCGAGAAATCGTGAATTGATGCGTGTATTTAAAGATGTGGGTCTTGTAGAACAATTAGGATCAGGAATGAGTAGAATTTTAAAAGAGTATGATAAAAGTATTTTTCATATATCAGAACATTTTATAAAAGTTGAGTTCCCATTTTCATTGCCAAAAGATAATACTATCATTGCCAATGGCGATGATAATGGCAATGAAATTGGCGATGATGATTCAGAAATGATGAAAGTTCTGGGATTATTGGAGGAAAATGCTTCCATTACAGCAAAGCAAATGTCAGAACAAATGGATATAAGTGCAAGAAAGGTAAGCCGTCTTATAAAAGCTCTAAAAGAAAATGGAAAAATTATCAGAGTAGGATCTGACCGAAAGGGGTACTGGAAAATCACTCAGTAGAGTATAATAGTCTCTTAAAGGAGAAGGTTATCAATGAACATAGACACATCTAATCTGGACTATATGCAGACGATCCTTAAGCTGACGGGACTTTCCGACAAGCAGCCTGTAGGATTTCCCGGAAGAAGCTTTACAGAACTTTTAAAGGGCAGGATGGAAAAATGGTTCTGCACCTATTCCGACCCGGCAATCGACGGTGTGCGCTCCGCGGTCAACGGCTCCGGACAGCTCTGCCGTCCGGGGGTGTATGCAATTTATGAGGATCCCTTTGCACCAAAGGGCGTGGAATGATTACGAGTTGTTTGTCAAAGAATAAGATTGAGTAAGGCCGGTCAGGGAAAGATTCTCTGACCGGCCTTTTGAGGTGTTCCACAGTTATTCCTTTGTTGTACTGTCTCCAAATAAAATCCGCATATAATCGCGGCGGGCATAGAGAATACGGTCAATGTAAACTTCGTTGCCGTAAGCACGGTAAAAGCTGATGTAGTTGCCGCTTACAATAAATCGATAATTGCTCTCTATATCTGCAATCGAAGATAGCAAAGCTCCGGCCTGAGCGTGGTTCTGCAAAATACGGGGACTTTTTGTAATTTTGCTTACGGTTGCCAATGCTGCGGATGGATTTAATAATTCTTCCTCAATATAGGTCTTGATTTCTAAGAGATCATTTTGGACTTCTTCGGATAAATGCAGCTTATTCATGATCAATCCCGAGGTTCTTCTCCACAGCATCTAATGTCAGCCAGCCTTTCTCTTCGCCGGATTTGCGGCCTTTTGCAAGTTCATTCATCAGCCGGATGGTTGCTTGTGTCTTTTCAAAGTCCTGTATATCGAGAATTGCATATCTGCCGTGTCCGTTCTTCGTCAGAAAAACCGGAGCACCAACAGCTACATCATGCAGCACGTCACTGTAATTTCGCAGATCGGAAATGGGTTTGATATTTGGCATATTTTCCTCGCGTTTCTGCGCACGTTTTTGGCGCATGTCGAGTTTGTGTCAAGTGCGCGCAGACACAAATCTTGCGATTGAAAAATTTTGTTTTTCAATCTTCGCAACTCTTTTCGCTCATAGCATATCCCAAACTGCTGTAAAATTCAACGGCAGTTTTTACAACATATAAATTTTATGGAATCTGAACGCAGAAGGGGACGAGTGAACTGTAATGAAGTTTATCCCACGCAGCACAATTATGCAGACTGTCAGCGGCAGGAAATGCAGGTATAGCAAAATTCACAAAATCCTTGAAAACAATATAAAAACGTGATATGCAATACCAGAAACATTATTTTTAACATGTTAGGATGATAGGAAATATATGAAATACAAAAAAATAATTGATAAAACGGACATATATACATTTAATAATGATATTTACGAAAAGTTCTTAAATTTTTAATATAAATCTGAAATATTCAATATGCTAATGGTATTGCTTTTGCACAAAAAAAATCCTACAATTTAGATAAAGTGAAAATGTGGCATAAAAACCATTGTGAAACAGAAGGAACAAAACAGGGGGAAAGGAAAATCGGTATGTGGAAAGCGACAATATCACCGGAGAAACGGAAAAAGATAAGAAGATCTGTCAGCTTTTTTCTGAGCTTACTTTTGATACTGGAAATGGTATCGGGAACTGGCATGTTTGCAGAAGGAAACAGAGTGAAAGCGAAGGAAGAAACTCCATATGCCGTATACCTGGATCTTTCAGGAAGCAGCACGGCAGAGGCATTGGCATCCAAAGGGATCTATGCATACGCTTATGACGATGCAGCAGAGGCAGAAGCAGCAGAACCGGTAAAGCTGGAAAAGGCAGAGGAACAGCAGGAGATCTGGCAGCTGGGTCTGACCCGGAAATATCAGCATGTTGTATTTTGCCAGGGACAGAAAAAAGAAAACAAAAACACCACGGGGGAGCTTACGATAGACTGGTCCTTACAGGCACCCTGCTACCGGCTTCAGGGAGAAGACCTGACCGGGACAGGCAGCTTTTACGGATTGTATACCGTATATTTTGATGGAAGTCAGTACAGTGAGTTCTGTAAGAACGGCGTCAGCGTCTATGCATATGATTCGGAAGAAAGCAGTGCAGAGGACGCACCTGTTGAGATGAAGCCCTCTGATAAGGGCGATGGAATTTACGAATACTGTCTGGACAGACCCTATGAATATATCGCATTTATGGCCGGGACAGATGGATGGGATTATACGGAAGCGACCACACCGGTTTATACGGAATGGGACTTCCGGGAACCCTGCTTTGTACTGGAGAAGGTGGATGGAGAAGAATCCACAGGCAGCTGGGTAAACCTTCATTATATGATTTATTTCGATGCATCGAAGATCAAAGAGGATCCGGAGTTCTTAAAGTCGGGCGTATCTCTTTATGCCTGGACAGAGCAGGAGGGCGGCAGACAGGAGCTTTCTGCAGAGCCGGTTCGGATGATTGCGTCTACGAAAGGCGAGGATATTTATCAGTACACCCTGGATCAGGCATATGACCATGTACAGTTTTTCCTGGGCACCTCCTTTGATGCAGCCATCCAAACAGATGTCATCGAAATTGACTGGAACAGTCTGGCAGCACCCTGCTATCAGATGACCATCGAAAGAATCGAAACGGAAACCGAGACGGAAACGGAGACTGAGACGGAAACGGAAACCGAGACGGAAACGGAAACCGAGACCCAGACCGAGACCGAAACACAGACGGAAACCGAAACCCAGACAAAGACAGAAAACGAGTCTGAAACAGAAAGCAGACCTCAGACGGAAACTGCTGCAGAAACACATACCACGGTAGAAACCGAGACCAAAGCAGATCCCAAACCAGAAACTGAGAATGGCACTGGCGCAGAGACAAGCTATGAAACGGAAAACAATGTGCCCTCTGCACCGGAAACAGAAAACGACGCAGCAGGCTCCGAAGGAAACACTCCGGACAGCGATCCGGCAGCAGAAGCTGCCTGGGAGCAGGAGGCAAGGTGCGAGACCCGTTTTTTTCACCTGGAGGTGCTGAGCGAAACGGTTGAGGCGAAGACCGTAGAAACCCTGGAGCGGAAAACAGAGTCCGCCACAGAAGGATCCAAACAGGAAAACACAGAAGAAAACAACAGAGAAACTGCATCGGAAAGCAAGCAGACGGAGGAAGAGACCAAACAGACCGAAGCAGAAACCGGCACAGAGGAGAGCAGTAAAGAACAAGCTCCTTCCAAGGAAGCTGTCAAAAAGGAAGCAACAGAAGAAATCCAGCAGGACGGAAACCTGTACGACATGGGCGGCGAAATGAGAAAAGCCAGCCGCGTGGCGAAGGTTAGACTCAGAAAGGCAGCAGGAGGACTGGATTCTAACTATGTATATCTTGATACGACTGGGATGGATTTGAATCCTGATGCAAAGTGGAGTGAAGCAACTCAGTTATATCTTTTTAAGTTAAACGACGGGATCAACTTTACACTAGGAAAAGAAGTTGAAATTAATGGCAAGAAATATTGGAGATGGCAAGTTGATGGCAACACCAATCAATTTGGATTTTCCTTTACAAATAAATGGGGGGAAATTGATAATACAAATTACTACAGAACGGTATTGGCAAGTGTAATTTTTTCACAAGCTGGCGGAAAAGTCTTTGCAAGTGATGGTAAAGCGTCAGAGCCAATTCATAATCAAGAGGTCTATGCCCTCAAAGACATCACTGCAGAAATTGCCAACAAGATGCCTTTATATTTCTATGACTTTACAGGTGATGTCAAAACCCCGGTAAAGGTAGTCTATTCGTCGGGCAGCAGCTTCTCTACGGAAACAGAAGGGGCGACGAAATCAGTTGAGATGAATCGCGTTAATGATTTTCCGAATCTCTATACAGTAGAACTGGAAAAGACGAAAATTGAAACAAACCCCTATGTGAAGTTTACAGATGGAGATGGAAATCCACTGGGAAAAAGTTACTATTTCGGGCAAGACAGTACCGGTGCAGACACTAGCGCAGTTCCTGTAACCTATAAAGCTGGTTCTGTGGATACCTTCCTGTATGGAGCTACCGAGCTGCAGAACGACGATGGTACAACAACAACTACTATAAGCGGCTGGGGCACAACACCGGGTAATGAGAGTCTGAAAGACAAAACCCTCTATTTTGATAATCTGCATTTTCCGGTAGACGCAAAAGAGGGAAGTCAGAAGGTAACCTTACAGATTGGAACAGGGAATGTGCAGGAGCTGATACCGGATCCGCAGTTTAAAGACAGCTTATATAGCTATAAGTTTACGGAAGATACACTCCAGCAGACTGTTTTCACAGTAAAGGATCCCAAGGGCAATATCTATCATTTCTTCTGGACAGATCTGGACTGTAACCTGCTTCAGGTGACGGAGGACAACATAGCAAATGTCACAGGCGAATATGGATACGGGAATAAGATTTATTTTGACGCAACCTATTCAAAGCTGAATACGCCGGATGGAGGAAATGGTGGACAAAATTCTATCCCAGCAAGTGACGATGCGAAGGTTTATTTTTATGCATGGAGCACAACCGATAATGGGAAGTACCGGTCTGGAGAGATGATAAAAGCAAAGTCCCACGAAAAGGATGGACAGACCTGGAACGATGTGTGGTATGTGCGGATTCCGGAAGAGGAGAAAATTAATAAAATTATTTTCTCTGCTGATGCGTTAGAAGGTAAGGCTGAGTGGACTGACAAGTTCGGCAGAAGAACTGCTATTCTGACGATTCCGGATACGAAGGAGTGTGGAGGGAAACCCTGCTTCTATGCAGATGCCGGTGATACTGCTGTATACGAGAATGAATATAGGGGCGGTTACTGGGCTGAAGCATATACGATTCGGGATGCAGAGAAGTATAAGGTTAATAAAGATGTAGTTGATATTCAGAAAAGTGCTTCTTCGGCAGATTCGAATACCCTGTATGTGGACTCTACCTTCTATGACTATTACACGGATTATGAATTGAACGGAAATAATCGGGATTCCTTTTCAGACCCGAGTGGAATGTCACAGCGCAACTGGGTTCCGTTCCGGCAGTTTGATCAGGCATTGAGTGATTATTACAAAAAGAATCAGGTTTCCATTCCAATCTATACAGGTCATTTTCAACCGAGTATTGATAAGTGGGGTTGCCAATTCAAAGATATCAATGGCACACTGAAGCTATATGGAAGTGATAACGATGAAGCATTCTTTTCCACAAATAACTCTGTGATTGTGGAGAACGGAAGTGACAAAGGAGAATATGACTACGCAGCACAGGGACTTGTAAGCTCTACGCTGACGAATGGTGTATTGAAGACTGCAAAGGGGGAATGTGCAGAGCCCCATTTTGATGAAGCGTTCTTACTGGGAAAGAACAGCAAAAATGCTGTTCTGGGTGAGGTCTATCATAATGTATCATTCCCGTTTAAAAAGGAAAAGGATCAGTATGGAGTAGAATATTGGTGGTTTGACAGCAGCAAAACGACACTTGCGATGCAAAAGGATTCATCTACCGAGAAATATTACCTGAAGGATACAGGAACAAAGGACTGGGCGAAGAATGTTAAGTCTGATGGAAAGGATGCGGGGGCGTATGGATTTTTCCCGTTTAATGAAACCACTGGCGGAACGAACGCAGCAAAATATAATTTTGGATTTGGTACAAAATTAGAGATTAAATTCCGTCTGACAGAGAATGGAACGGTTCTGGGAGATAACGAGGAAAAAGTGCCGATTACCTTTGCGTTTTCCGGAGATGATGATGTATGGGTATTTATTGATGGAAAACTGGCACTGGATGTTGGCGGAGCCCATGGAAAGGTGACAGGAACGCTGGACTTTGAAAATCTGAAGGCAAAAGTAAGTAAGGTAAAGAAAAGTGCGGCAGACGGAGCTGCAGGAGATGCAGGCACCGATAAAACAACAGACTTCATATTGAAGGGGGATAAACAAGACGAGCATACCCTTACCATGTTCTATATGGAACGCGGTATGTGGGAATCTAATATGATGATTGCCTTCAACTTCCCGGATGATAACGAGTTTGCAGTAGAAAAACAGGTAGATACAAGTGAGGTAAATGAGCTGTTTAAGGATTCCTTTGAGGATGCCTCCGTATTCCCCTTTACGATCCAAAATCAGGCGACACATTTTGGACCAACGGCAGCAGGAACTGGAACAACGGTAAATACAAAGATATTTAACAGCTTTGACAGCGGTTCATCAGTATCAAAGCCTGAAAACTCGGATATTACATTTGGGCGAGAGGATAGTAAAAAGGGTCAAGAGGGTGTTGCGCACTGGTATGCACCGTATGAGGATACGGACGGAAAGTATAAAGATGAACGATGCGGCATCATCCCATATTCATCAGGTGAAATTCTGAATGCGTCAGCGGCGAATAAGTATCTGGATTTCAAGTTGTATTATGATTATGAGGACACTCCAACGGCGAAATGTATTTATCTGGAGCTGGAGGATGCAAGTGGAAGGAAGATCGGAGACTTGATATCCGGAAAGCTATACGGAAACACAACTCTTAAGGGAAAAGAATGGAATACCCTGACGGTTGACTTAAGCAAATTAAAAGGAGCAGCTGATTTTGATTATAGCCAGATAAAATCCATCAAATTTAATTACAGCTATCCCAGAGACATATATCTGGATGACTTTGTATTCCGTTCCGGCGTGCAGGTAACGCAGCATATCGGATTCAAGGTGGATCAGGAAAAAATTCCGGATTATGGCTCTGCTACATCTGGAAAACTGGAGAAGCCAAAGGGTGCAGTCTATTCCCTGAGCGATTCCTTCAGTACGGATACCGGTGTGATTGAAGCAGATGGAACCTTTGTACTGGCGGATGGTCAGACGGCAACCTTCCGAAATCAGTTCCGCCGCGGCAGCTACATTTCCGTGAAGGAGGAGATCAGTTCCCCTGCATTTGATACAAGCTGGAGTCTGTATGAAAACGGACATATAGTAGACAAGGTAACCAAAACGGAAAACATAAAGACGGTAGAGATTCCATCAGAGCAAAAGGTTTCCAACGTAAGCGGAACGCAGATCAAGGATGGCAGAAAAGAGGTATTTACGGATGAGAATAAAAACACCGGATATACTTCAACGCATTTTGCGAAAGAAGCGAGTGTAGAAACTGAAAACGCCATCGTGTTCCGTTCCTACGATAATCCGGATAATGAAAACGGTGTTACAAAATTAAAAGCGGTATTTGTAAATAAAGTCAAGGTTGGTTCCCTTAAGATCAAAAAGGAACAGACGGAGGGTTCAGATGAGCTGAAAGGAACTTATACTTTTCAGGTTAAATTTACAAATGTCGCAGGAATGTCCCTGGAAAAGGGAGATTCCATTACGACAACCGTTAACTTAAAGAAGGGAAAATCCCATACGATTACAGGAATTCCCATCGGAACAGATTATGAGATTACAGAAGTAAAACCGACAGATGGAACTACCCTGAAGAAGGTTTTGATCAGTAACGATGGAACAAACTTTAAAGATGATACATCCTTTAAAGTAGAGAAAGGCTCCGTAAACGGAACCATTACAGCGGATGCAAAAAATCCTGTTGTAGAATTTCAAAATAATAATAAACCGACCGGCAACATTGCTGTAACTAAAAAATGGGAAAAGACAGATGGCACGGAGATTACGGAGCAGAGCCAGCTTCCGAAGCGTATTTATCTGCAGCTGCAGAGAAAAGAGAAAGATACAGTAAATACGGAGTGGGAAGTGGTTGACTATTCCGGCAATATCTCAGGGGAAAATTGGGTTGAAGTGACGCCCGCTTATAGTGGCTGGTCTTATACCTTTACGAATCTGGAGCAATATGTGAACAGTGCAGCAGAAGCAGAAGCTAAAGTCCCGTGGATCTATCGGGTTATGGAAGTGGGTGCCGACGGAAAGGTGATTGCTTCCGGCGGAACATACACTGTGGATGGAAAAACCTATCGAGTAGCCTATTCCATGGATGCTTCGACAGGCACAACAACAGCAACAGATCCGACAAAAACAGGCATTGAACTTGCAGCTTTTGCAACAGCCGATGGCAAGCAACCGACGGTGAATATGACAGTGACCAATACCTATTTGGAAGAGCTGAACCTGATAATTACGAAAATGGGTAAAAACACAACGGAAGGTGAAGGTTTGCTTCCCGGTGTGCAGTTTAAGCTGGAGAAGAAGGATTCGACTGGAAATTGGTTTGAACAAGCCGGTAGTCCGCAAAGTACTAACGAGGACGGCATTGCCACCTTTGAAAAGCTCAGTCAGGGAACCTACAGACTGATAGAGACAAAGGCTGCAGAGGGCTACAATCTGCTGGGTGATTCGATCTTAATTGAGATTGATGCATCGAATCAGGTGAAATGGAAGATGGGGAAGGAACCAGAAGAAAAATGGATGACAATATCTCTACAGGGAAAAAATGAAATCCCTCTCATCATCTACAACACAAAGCAGCTGATCCTTCCTGCAACAGGAGGATCAGGGTTTGGATTGGTTACTATGGGAGGCATTGCGCTGATGGCGCAGGCAATCCTTATGGGTACATACTTCACGCTGCAATGCAGAAAGGGGGACGATAAGCTTCGGAAGAAGAGATAATACCCCCAAAGGTATGAAACACAGGCTGTTGGAGCAGGGGCTTATGTCCGGCAGCTGCATAAGGCGAAAACCTTAGAAACAAAGTACGGAGCGAAACGTACAAAGCAGGAGAAGTAAAAATAATTCGGCTGTCCCAAACACAAAAGGACAGCCGGACAAAAAAAGGAGAATGGAAAGAATGAAGAGAATGAAAAAGCTTCTGACAGGGCTCCTGACCCTGGGAATGACATTGTCGATGATGACAATGACGGCATTTGCGGCTGAAGGCGCGACTGGCACAACGGCCAAAATGCCGACGATTGATACGGAAAGAATAGGTTCGATTACGATTCATAAATATGAATATAATGGAGAAGAAAAGTTAGCAGGAACTGGTAATGCAAGTGATTTACATAAAGTGCCGGGCGACGCGAAGCCATTGGCTGGTGTAGAGTATACCGTATGGAAACTCTCGGATTTAACTAATTACTATGAATATAATTCAACTGGAAATTTGCCAAAACCAACTGATTTTACAGTTGAGAAGGATGGTTCATCTTGGAAGCTGAAAAAAAATGGTGTTGTTACTGGTGATTTGATTGACTCTAAAACAACTACTGATTCAGGAGTTGTTGCGTTTAATAACTTGGATGTAGGAATTTATTATGTAAATGAAACCAAGGCACCAGATAAGGTGTATAGTCCTGTCGCTGCTTCTCAGGGTGCAGGTTTTCTGGTATCAATTCCTATGACGAATCCTGAAAATAATGAGGAATGGATTTATGATGTAAATGTGTTCCCCAAGAATAAAACAGCTTCCGGTGGAGTGGTTTTGACTAAAATGGGAAAGTGTGGGGAGAATGAGTCCCGCTTAAAAGGTGCAGAATTTGTTTTGCAGAAAAAGATTGAAGGTGTCTGGAAGTATGTGACGAAAAATGCAGAGGGCAGTTGGAAATATGATGTTACAACGAAACCCACAACCAGCGCGGAAGGAATTTTGAAAACAAAAGATGACGGAACAATTCAGGTTACAGATCTTGCACATGGAACATATCGCTTTTTAGAGGTTGATTCAACAGATGATCCGGGAAATAGTGGATATATAATTGATGAAACTAAAGAATATGAGTTTACAGTAAATACTGATGGAACAATTGTATGGGCTGCAGCTGCAGAAGGTACAAAGGTGAATGGCACTACGGGTACTGCGGCAACAATTACAATTGTGAACCACAAGCCTAATGTAGAAAAGGATGTAAAAGACAGAACTGATGGCGCTTGGAGAAAAGATTCCGATTACAGTGTTGGAGACACAATTCCTTACAGAGTTACGGTAGACGTTCCTGCGAATATTGCAAAACTGAAAACCTTTACATTAACGGATACACCTGAACATCAGACATATGTCGATGATTCATTAAAAATTTACTCGGATGCAGATGCTACCACTCAGATTTTGACTTCATATACTACAGGAACTGTGAAGGATGGTGATGGATGGAAAATCGCATTTACCCCCAATGATACTGAGCTGTCAACCTATGCAGGAAAGAAAATCTACATTACCTTTGATATGAAATTAAAAGAAAATGCAGTAACTGTAGGACCCAACGGTAATACGAACAAAATCAACCTGGATTACTCCAACAAAATTTTGCCGGCAACGGATCCCAATCATAGCAATCCTGGAACAGATGAAATCATAAAAGAAACCACTGTTTACACGTTTGAAATCGCTGTAGAAAAAGTAGATGCAAGTAATGAAGCAACGAAGTTGGAGGGAGTAACCTTTGATCTCTACAGAGAATTGGATTCTGCTGCCACCGGAGAGGGTGTATTAACTAATCCTGTAAAAGGATTAACTGGAAGGTTTAAAAAGGTAAAAGAAAATTTAACAACAAAAGCGGATGGCACAGTCTCCGTATCCGGTCTTGCTAACGGCACCTACTGGCTTGTTGAGACAAAGACAATCGATACCTACAACCTGTTAAAAAAACCGATTAAGGTTCAGATTGCAGCGACATACTCAGAAACAGAGACTATTAAAATAGATACAAATTCTGCCACCGGAAAGACGACCACCACAACAACTAAAGTAAAAAATCTTACCAATGCAGGAAACAATGGTGTATTTACAACCACTGTCAAGAACAGCAAAGGCTTCACCCTTCCCACCACCGGTGGTATCGGTACCTTCGTATTTACCTTTGCTGGTATTGCTATGATGGCAGCAGCAGTGATCCTGCTGATCACCAGCAAGAAGAAAAAAGCAGAGTAATTCAGACAGATAACTCTTTTGTTATCTCCTTTATGGATGCTGCGAAGCTGTTGTGAAGTACAGCTGCAATTTTATCAGCAACGGGTCTGTATCGCGTTTCGTGTGGCGCAAACAGATTCCGGCACAGGACGGGGGTCACGTCCCGCCCTGTGCATCGCTCCTTCAGAACCCCCTTTCCCCCTGAACGGAGCGATACTGCGGTGATCGCCGTCGGTCTTAGAAACCGGCTGCGGCTGCGGTAATCGGGAAAGAAAAATTTGGGATTTTCTTTTCCGCGTTGTGTTTTCCCATTCCCTTCCTGAAAAGGACATCCGGGCGCTCTCCCGTGCCCTTGGATGTCCACGAAAAAACGGCGCAGAGAAAATGCAAAAGCGGCGGCTGCCGCAGGCCTTTGATCTGTGCCTTTCCTTATAAAATGTCCGGAGGTTACTGTCATGGATAAAAAAAGAGCATGGTTTATCGCGATATTGTTTTTTTCGGGCCTGTGTCTGACTCTGTATCCCTTTGTCAGCAACCTGATCGCCCAGTCCCATGCAAGTCAGGCGATTGCCGCCTATGATGAGCAGGTTGCAGAGATGGATCAGGAGCAGATCGACGCTGCCAAGGAAGCAGTCCGTAAATATAATGAACAGCTCAATGCGGCAGTGGAAGCCAGTGCCATGCAGGGAGAGGATGGAATCAGCTACCTTGATCTGGTGGATGTGGGCGAGAGCATTGGTTTTATCGAAATTCCGAAAATTGACGTATATCTTCCTATATACAGTGGAACCGGTGAAGATGTGTTGCAGAAGGGCGTCGGTCATCTGGCGGAGTCCTCCTATCCGATCGGCGGTACAAGCACCCATTCCGTGCTGACCGGTCATCGTGGACTGCCCAGTGCGGTTTTGTTCACGGATCTGGACAAGATGGAGGAGGGCGATGTGTTCTATCTCCATGTATTGGATGAGGTGCTTGCTTACAAGGTAGACCAGATCAAGGTTGTGCTTCCGGAGGAAACCCAGGACATCGGGATCGTGGAAGGAAAGGATTACTGTACCCTTGTTACCTGCACGCCCTATGCCATCAACACCCACCGGCTGCTGGTTCGTGGTGAGCGGACCGAGTACATCCCGCCGGAGGAGCTGGCAGAACAGAATGCAGTGCATGAAGTACAGTCCCAGACCATCACGAAGCGGATCGTGGATGTATGGCCGTGGCTGGTTGTATCCCTGCTGATCGTGGCAGGAGTGGAGGGCTCCATCTTCCTGTTGATCGTGAAACGGCAAAGAAGCTACGGAGATGTCCGGGAAAAACGAAAGAAAGGCAAAAGGAGCAGTCGGTCATGCAACAAAACAAGGCGCAGAAAGTAATTGAAGAAGTAAAAAAAGCATTTATCGGAAAAACAGAGTGCGTGGAAAAGCTCATGACAGCCATTCTTGCCGGCGGACATGTGCTGGTGGAGGATGTCCCGGGAGTGGGAAAAACAACCCTGGCGCTGGCCTTTGCCAAGGCAATGAATGTGGCGCAGAACAGAGTGCAGTTTACACCGGATGTTTTACCGGCTGATATTACAGGCTTTACCGTATATAATAGAGAAAAGGATGGCTTCTTTTACCGTCCCGGTGCAGTCATGTGCAATATTCTTCTGGCGGATGAGATCAACCGTACCTCCCCAAAGACCCAGGCGGCGCTTCTGGAGGTAATGGAGGAGGGCAGCGTAACCGTAGACGGCGTGACCAGACCGGTACCGTCTCCCTTTCTGGTCATTGCTACCCAGAACCCTGTCGGCTCTGCCGGAACCCAGCTGTTGCCCCAATCCCAGCTGGACCGGTTTCTGATCTGCTTTGGAATTGGATATCCCGATGCCGCAGAGGAAATGGATATTTTAAAAAGCCGCCGGAGCGGAAACGGGCTGGAAGATGTACGTCCCGTCATCAGCAGTCAGGAGCTGATGGAAATGAAAAAAGAAGTCGAAGAAGTGTTTGTACACGATCAGGTATATGACTATATCGTGCGTCTGGCTCAGGCCACCAGAAATAATGACGCACTGGAGCTTGGGCTGAGTCCCAGAGGCTCTCTGGCGCTTTTGAAAATGGCGCAGGCGAGAGCCTATCGGAAAGGTCGCAGCTTTGTGATTCCGGCGGATGTTGCGGCAGAATTTCAGGATGTTGCGGCCCACAGGGTACAGCCTGTATCAAGCTCCGGAATGGACAGAGTCCGTGCAGCAGCTGTGCTGGAGCGGATCTTAAAGGAGACCCCGGCGCCTGCTCCGGAGAAAGGGTGAAGCCTTGAAGGAAAAAGCAATTTATATAGGAGCGGTCGTTCTGACTGCTATCTGGGGCGTAGCTGCTCCCGAGGGCTTTGCTCCGTTTTTGCTGGGCTTTGAACTGCTGTTGGCGCTTTCCATGTGGATTCTGGTTCAGATCCTGGCTGGAAAGGTAGAGATTGTGCCGGAGCCTGCAGAAGAGACGGTGGGGAAAAAAGAGCCCATCGTCCTTCGGGTAAAGCTGAAAAATGCTTCCCTGCTTCCGGCCTCCTGTGTGGCGGTTACCGTCGGCTGGCGGGATCTTCTGGATAACAGCACGGGCACCGTGGAAAGCATGGGAATGGCAGGTGGAAAAAGGACCGGTGTGCTGGAATTTTGCATCCCGGTGAAGTATTCCGGTGTTTACGAGTTTTGGATCCAGTCGGCATCCGTGCGGGACTGGCTTCGGTTATGGTCAAAGAAGCTTTTGATCACAGATAAAAAAGTGCAGGTGTTGTCCGTGCCTCTGGTACATCAGGCGGAGGAATGGATCCCTCCGGCACAGCTCGCCTCCGGCGGGGATTCGGATCAGCATTCCCAAAAAAAGGGCGGGGACGATGGATCGGAGGTATTCGAGGTTCGTGCCTATCGGGATGGAGATCCGCTGCAGAGAGTGCATTGGAAGCTGACTGCAAAGACCGGAGAAATGCTGGTGCGGGAATTCAGCCTGCCGAAGCGGGAGGTGCTTTTGCTGCAGGTGGATCTGTATCATCCGCCTCAGGAAAAGTGGGATCATTGTAAATTGGAACGGCTGCTGGAGCAGACAGCGGATTTTTGCTGGAGGCTTTTGGCGGCAGAACAGGAATATGAGGTATTCTGGCAGGAGCAGGAGCAGGAGCAGCTGTGCAGAATGCAGATTTCCAGAGTCCAGGAGCTGTGGGTCTTTCTCAAACGGCTTTGTCTTACCGCCACAAAGGAAGAGCTGGAGCAGAAGGGAAAGCAGAGCCAAAAGCAATCTGCCGGGAAAAATAAGTATCCGGCAGAGGATCTTTTGGAAAAGGGCAGAGGCAGCGGTGTAACAGAGCCGGTAGTCGGCGGGCAGCTCTGGAAAATAGATGCAGAAGGAACAGTCAGGCAGGTGAGAGGCAATGAAGAAAGGGCAGGAGCCGGGACAGCTGGATAAAGAAGCGGTAGGCAGGATTACCTGTCGGATTCTACAGGAAGAAGAACCCGGCGGTATGCTGGTCAAAAAGCTGTGGCGGCTGGCTGGTATGCTGATCTGTCTGCTCTGCCTCACCGGTGGTCTTTGCAGCGCATTTCTCAGTGGCTTTGGAATCCGATATTTGGTCCCTGTTTTTTGGATACTTCTGATTGTCTCGGTGCTGTTCTGGATCGGGTTTTCCAGACTGCCCCTGGAAGGGGTATATCGGCTCCTTGCAATTTTGGGAACCCTGATCGGCGTAAGCCTTTTCCTGCTTCTGCTGCAAAAGGATGTAATCGCCGGGTATATGTCTGCTGTAAACGGGGTACGCACTCGGTTAAATGAGGCTTATGACGGTACCCTTGCCCTGTATCAGGCGTCAGCATCTGCGATGCAGATGACGGTATTTTTCGGGTTTATCCTGTTTTTGCTGGCGGGGCTGTTATCTGCCGGGATCTGTTACCGGACCAATCCGGCAGTGGTTCTGGCAGGAGAATTTCCGGTGCTGGCAGGGATCGGAATTGCCGGAGGGACACCCTCCTTTTTCAGCTTTTTTCTGATCCTGTTGGGAACTCTTGGAATGCTCAGTGCCGCCGCCGTCAGCCGGGCGGATCAAAGGGATCAGGACAGTGCCCGTCAAGCAAGGCAGATGACAGAGCAGATGAAAAGCAGTGTCAATGTCTGGCTGCTTTTGCAGGCTGTAGTGCTGTCGCTGTTGGCGTTTGTGCTGGTGCGACCCCTGACCAATACCCTGCTCCAGGCACAGGAGGCAGGGATGAAGACACAAAACGGTGTGCTGCAGGCAGTCTGGCAGCTGCTTCCGGCGGTTTCCGGAGGGAGGCTGAAGCTTTCCGTTGAGGGAGTCGGCGGAGGGGTATCGGATGGCACACTGACAGATCAGGATGGTTTTTATTTTGGAAAGGTACAGGCCCTGAAGGTTACGGTTTCGGAAAAACCCTCAGAGACCGTGTATTTAAAGGGCTTTATCGGCACGGATTACACCGGGACAGCCTTTGAGGAGGCAGACGGGGAGAGCTTTGTGCAGGCAGCATCCTTGTGGAAGCTGGATGGAAATGTATCCCTTGGGGTGGAAAATCTGCCCTTTCTGCGAACCTATTATGCGGAAAACGTGGTGTTTACCGGAGAGGGAGACGATGCAAAGCCGGAGCTTGCGGCAAATGCAGCCTCCTCTGCTGTGACCCTGCAGGTGGAAAATCTGGCGGCAAATCCGAATTATACCTATGTTCCCTATGGAGCATTTTTAAACGATTATTATCAGGTGCTGGGAGGCGACGGCGCACTGGCAGGTCAGAGCGTCCAGCAGGATATTTTTTCCTGTTATCCCAGAAAGCAGCTGGAGGAGGTCTTAGAGGACTGGAACGAAACAAAGCAGCAGGAAAGCACTCTGGATCAGGCGGAAAGCGCCTATGCCGCCTATGTGCAGGCACATTGCAGCAGCCTGCCGGAAAATCTCAGCTTTTTGCAGGAGAAATTTGATCTGGATCTGGAAACAAAAGAAAGCGCAGATCCAAAGGAAGCAGAAAAAAACTGGGAAAAGATCAAAACGGCAGTGATTTCCGAGCTGGCAGGAAATTATGAATTTGTCCGGGAACCGGAGGCTGTGCCCGAGGGGAAGGACTTTGTAGAATGGTTTTTAAAGGAATCCAAAGAAGGAAATTCCGTTCATTTTGCAGCGGCGGCCACCATGCTGCTGCGTGCCTGCGGTATGCCGGCACGGTATGTGGTGGGCTATGCAGCCCCGGCAAGTCTTTTTCAGGGACAGGCGGACGGCAGCTATCAGGCTGTTTTGGAGGATGATAACGCCCATGCCTGGGCAGAGGTCTACCGGGAAGGAATCGGATGGACCGTAGTGGAGGCGACACCGGGCTTTGCCGCCCTGGTAACAGAAAGCGATGGAGCCTCGGGCCAGAAGGAGAAGGAAGCAGACAGCCCGGACACCCCGGGGGAAGTCTTTGATCAGGAAGACACTCCGGAGGCGGAGACGCCCGGGATCGGCAACAGAATATTCCGGGTGGTGAAAAAAGCACTGGCGGCGGTGGCTCTTCTGATCACTGTCTGTGGGATCCTGGCAGTCATCCGGAGGCATATCCTCTGTAAACGACGGAAAAGAGGAAGAAAAGGAGAAGCTCCGGGAGAGCAGATCCAAAGAATTTATCGAAGCTTTGCCGCTCTGCAGAAATTCAACAAAAAAAGTGTATGCAGCTGTCAGGAGGAGCGCTTTGCAAAGCAGCTTGGAAAGAAATATCCGGTATTTTCGGAGAAGACAGCGCAGAAGCTGGCAAATATCGTGCTGAAGGCATGCTATAGTGATCAGGGGCTGACGAAAAAAGAGTGTCAGTTTGTGCTGGATTGCTATGAAAAGCTTGCAGAAGCTGTATCAAAGGAGCTGTCGCCGGCAAAGCGTCTGGCGGGAAGCCTGATCTTTTGTTTTTGGTAAAGCGGAAAGGAGAAGTGCATGAAACGAAAAATTTTGACAGTCCTTGCCATCCTTCTTGGTCTGGCAGGGCTGGGTGTCCTGTTATATCCCTCCGTCAGCAACTGGATGGAACAGGCAAAACAGCGCAGGCAGATTGCAGCCTATCAGGAAGCACAGGCGCAGATGGAGCAGGAAAGGCGGGCTGCCCTGCTGGCAGAAGCCGACCGGTATAATCAAAAGCTGGCAGAGCTTGGCATCAGCTTCGATATGCTGGGAGAGGCGGAAAAGGAGGCACTTTTGATCGACGGAAAATCCTATGATGAGCTGCTTTTGGCAGAGGACAGCGGTGTGATGGGATATCTGGAAATCGAAAAAATAAAGCTGAAGCTTCCCATTTATCACGGAGTATCGGAGGAGGCGTTGGAATCTGGAGTTGGTCACCTGGAGGGAACCTCCCTGCCGGTTGGAGGCGAAACAACTCATGCGATTCTGTTTGGTCATCGGGGGCTTCCCTCGGCAAAGCTTTTTACCGATCTGGATCAGCTGGAGGTGGGAGATACCTTTCAGATCACGGTGCTGGATCGTGTGCTGGTCTATGAAGTGACCCAGACAGAGGTGGTGCTTCCGGAGGAGTTAAACGATTTGACAGTAGAGTCCGGAAAGGATCAGGTCACACTGGTTACCTGTACGCCTTATGGAGTCAATTCCCATCGTCTTTTGATCCATGGGGAGCGGGTGCAATAGATTGGAGATGCTGCAGCTGCAGCAGAAAGTGAGGAAGAAAATGAAAGGAAGAAAAATCCGGATCAGACAAGGGGTAAAGGGCTGGCTGCTTGCACTGGCCATGGTATTGTCCCTTTGCAGCGGCTGGAAGCAGGACGTCTGTGCACAGCAGAGTCAGAGCAGCTCGTCCAATTTTATGCAGGACGTGGATACGGACAAAAAGGGCTCCATCGAAATTCTCTTTGACACCATGCAGGACGAACCCGTTGCAAATGCAGAGTTTACCCTGTATCAGGTTGCAGCAATGGTGGATCGGGGTGGATATACGGTGCTGGAGCTGACAGGCGGCTTTGAGGGCAGTAACGTGCAGCTGAAAAACCTGACGGCACAGCAGTCCAAGGATGCTTCGGCAGCGCTTTTGGAGTATCAGAGAGCAAATCACATTTCCGGGGATACGAAAAGAACAGATGCAAACGGAAAGCTCAGCTGGACAGGGCTACAGACCGGTCTGTATCTGCTGGTTCCGGGTCAGATGCAGAAATACAGAACCGATCCGTCTCTGATTTCAATCCCGATGAATGTGAATGATCAGTTGTTATATGACATGTCGGTGAATCCGAAGGCCGAAAGGATTCGGTGTATCCGCCGGAAGAATCCGAGGAGCCCCCTACGCCGGAGGTAAAAAAGCCGCCGAAAAAGACAGAGACCATTGTGACACCCCAAATCACTCCGGAGCAGAAAACACCGGAGAAGCTGCCCCAGACAGGACAGCTGCGCTGGCCGATCCTGGCACTTTCCACAGTAGGAGCAGTATTGCTGTTTCTCGGATGGTGGGTCGGTCGAAAAAAAAAAGACTGTTCCAGGGCTCTGATGGGGCTTGGGATCCTTCTGGCAGCAGGAGCAGTGGGGATCTCCGCCTATAATATCTGGGACAGCAGCCGTGCGGAAACTGCGGTGGAGGCGTCTCTGGAGGCCTATGAAGAAGAGCTGACTGCTGTGGAGCAGGAGTCGATTCCTGTGGATGAGAACAGCGGGATGGCCTTTGTGGAGGCAGACGGGCTTTGCTGGATCGGCGAGCTGGAAATTCCGTCCCTGCAGCTTACGCTGCCGGTGGCGGATCCCTGGAGCTATCCGTCCTTGAAAAAAGCACCCTGCCGCTACACCGGAAGTGCAGAGGAAAATTCCCTGATTATTGCCGCCCATAATTATAAACGGCATTTTGGCAATATCGGACTTTTGCCGGAGGGTGCAACGGTGAAGTTTACAGCGGTTTCGGGCGACGTATACGAATATGAGGTAGAAAAGGTAGAAACCTTAAATCCCTATGCAGTAGACGAGATGCTGTCCGGTGACTGGGATCTGACGCTGTTTACCTGTACCTATGGAGGCAGAAAGCGTGTGACGGTCCGGTGCAGCCTGGTTGGATGAACAGACAGAGAGATGGAAAAAAGAAGCATCCGCAGAAATCAGCGGCGACAGGCTGTCAGGGTCGCTGATCTCTGCGGATGCTTTTTGAATCAGAATGTTTTGAGGATTTCAGGGAAATACAATAGAATGCACCCCATGTGAGCATTCTATTGTCATGAATAATAGAATGCACGCCATGCGAACATTCTATTGGCATGAAAAAAAGAACCTCGATCTCTCAAGGTTCTTTCTTTTAATCGGAGTGACAAGACTTGAACTTGCGGCCTCTTCGTCCCTAACGAAGCGCTCTACCACCTGAGCCACACCCCGATGTGCCGTATTTCTCAACCGGACAAATGATATGATACAGCATAATCGGACAGAAGTCAACACTTAATTTGAAAAAACTTCACAAATTAGGTTTTTCTGTTACAGTTCACTCGTACCGTTTGAGCTGTTCATAAAAAATTAAGGGTTTCTTTCTTGCAAGAAATGGAAATATAGACTATATTAAACGGACAAAAGGCAGGCACAAAAAGGACAGGCGGTAAGCTCGGAGCAAAGGCTCCCTAAAGGATCCGATAAGCTGTCTGTGATCTGCAGAATGGAGTGAACATGAAATATTTCTGGTTGACCATAAAGAAGATGTTTCGTTTTTTATTAAAGCCCTTATCCTTTGTACCGGCGCTGTGCGTGATGTATATGATCTTTTCCTTTTCCGCCCAGACGGCGGACGAATCCGGACAGCTGAGTATGCTGGTCAGTGAAAAGGTGGTGCTCCTGCTGGGAAAGCTGACCTCCGGCAATCTGGATACTGCGCAGGTGGGAGTGTATGCAGATGAGATCCATTTCCTCGTAAGGAAGATGGCGCATTTTAGCGAATATCTTTTGCTGGGACTGACACTTTCCCTGCCCTTGTATGTTTATCGGCTGCGGGGCTTTTGGCTCGTGCTCGCTGCCGGACTGTTCTGTGCCGGGTTTGCGGGCTTAGATGAGTACCATCAGATGTTTGTGGCAGGACGCTCGCCGGCGCTTCGGGACGTGGCGATCGATACGGCGGGAAGCATCACCGGAATTTATATGACAAGGATCATCGGATTTATTGGGAGAAAAACGATATTTGCACCCCTTTCGATGGAAAAGCGCAGAGAACGGAGAAAACGGCGCGCAGGGGCGTAGGGATGCGATGTTTTGCCTGTAGGAAAGCGAATGTGCTTATACAAATGATTTTCGTGTATTTCACAAGCGTTATCCTTCTTATTCTGTTTTGGAAGCAAAAAATAACGCCCACATTTTCTGTGAGCGTTACTGCTGCAATATTGATTTCAGATACAAAATGCGGCATAGAGAGGAACAATTTTTTTGTTATCCTCAAAGCCGAAGTTTTTGGCAGAGAGCTTGATAGCATAAGCGGGCTTGTAGGTGTCCATATAGACCTTTAAGCTCTTGGCTCTGGTGTTGTCAGCAGATTTGACCTCAATAGGAATGAGCTGACCGTCACGCTGAATGATAAAATCAATTTCAGCTCCACGCTCGGACTCCCAATAGTAGGTGTGGTAGCCGTTAATGGTAAGCTGCACATTGACATAGTTCTCCGCCATACCGCCCTTGAAATCGTTGATTTCCTCGACCATATAGAGGATGTCATTGGCGGCTAAATCCTTCTTGGCGCAAAGCAATCCTAAGTCGGACACATAAATCTTGAACGCATCAATATCACGGTAGTTTTCAAGGGGTTTTTTGATTTGCTCGACCTTATAGACCTGTGACACGATACCAGACAGGCAGAGCCATTCGATTGCATTTTCAAATTCGGAAGCCCGTCCACCTTTCTTAATCAGCTTATATTGGAAACGGGTATTCTTCTTTGAAAGCTGAACGGTAATGTTATCATAAGCAAGTCTGGTTTTCTTGATTTCATTCAAGCTGTTATACTTGCTCATATCATTGAGGTAGCTTGCAAGTATCGTATCCTGCGTATGGCGGACAAGGATATAATCCTTTGTTTCGGCAAACTGCATCACGCACTCTGGCATACCGCCGACCACAAGATACTGACGGTAAAGCTGCA
>ERZ772865.898-NODE-898-length-32149-cov-11.877204_pt1 | contig 32149 bp, 28 predicted proteins | sample MGYA00512133_ERZ772865 | MGnify/ENA primary metagenome ERZ772865 (study PRJEB29015, sample SAMEA2737722) | human gut metagenome | biome: human gut; feature: human-associated habitat; material: faeces | place: China | collected 2012 ...
ACCCCGCATAAACACTAGGTTTATTTATCCAAGCTCTTCATTGTCGGGAAGAGCAGAACATCTCTAATTGCAGGTGAATCTGTAAGCAGCATAACAAGTCTGTCAATACCGTAACCGATACCGCCTGTTGGTGGCATACCTACTGCAAGTGCGTTAAGGAAGTCCTCATCTGTGTGCTGTGCTTCCTCGTCGCCGTTTTCTGCGTTCTTATCCTGCTGTGCGAAACGCTCTCTCTGGTCGATTGGGTCGTTAAGCTCTGAGTATGCATTACACATTTCCCATGTGTTAATGAAAAGCTCGAAACGCTCAACCTTCTCTGGATCAGATGGCTTCTTCTTAGTAAGTGGAGATATTGCAAGAGGATGATCCATAATGAATGTAGGCTGGATTAAATTCTCCTCGCAGTACTCCTCAAAGAAGAGATTGATGATGTCGCCCTTAGTATGACGCTCCTCGAACTCAATTCCTCTCTCCTTAGCAAGAGCCTTAGCTTCTTCGTCAGTCTTAATTGTATCAAAATCAACACCGGCGTATTCCTTAATTGCGTCATTCATAGTAAGTCTTCTGAATGGCTTTCCAAGGTCAATCTCTGTGCCGTTGTAAGTAATCTTAGTTGTACCGCATACAGTCTCGGCAAGGTGTCTGAACATGCTCTCCGTAAGTTCCATCATACCCTCGTAATCTGTGTATGCCTGATAAAGCTCCATAAGTGTGAACTCAGGATTGTGTCTTGTATCAACACCCTCGTTACGGTATACTCGTCCGATTTCGTAAACTCTCTCAAGACCACCAACGATAAGTCTCTTAAGATAAAGCTCTAATGAAATACGAAGCTTAACATCCTCGTCAAGTGCGTTGTAATGAGTCTCAAATGGTCTTGCAGCAGCACCACCAGCATTAGATACAAGTGTTGGTGTCTCAACTTCCATGAAGTCTCTGCCATCAAGGAACTTTCTGATTTCCTTGATAATCTTAGATCTCTTTACAAATGTTTCCTTAACCTCAGGATTCATTATTAAATCAACATATCTCTGACGGTATCTCATATCAGTATCTGTGATTCCGTGGAACTTCTCTGGAAGTACCTGTAAACTCTTAGAAAGAAGCGTAATCTCCTCAGCGTGAACTGAAATCTCTCCTGTCTTAGTTCTGAAGATAAATCCCTTGATACCGAAGATATCACCGATATCAGACTTCTTAAAGTCTGCATATGCTTCTTCGCCAATTGCATCTCTTGAAATATATGCCTGCATTCTGCCCTTAAGATCAGCAATGTTACAGAAAGATGCCTTTCCCATTACTCTCTTGAACATCATACGTCCGGCAAAGCTCACATTAATTGGAGAAGCGTCCATAATGGCTCTTCTCTCATTGTAATCAGCAGTAACTGCTTCTCTTGCCTGCTGCTCATCTAAACCTTCAGTATTAACTGCTGGTCTGTCACCAAGAAGTTCCTTCTCATGTGCTTCATAGATGGCTCTGATTTCATCTGTGTGATGTGTTACATCATACTTTGTTATCTGGAATGGATCCTTACCTGCGTCCTGAAGGTTCTTTAACTTTTCCATACGAACCTTAATCTGCTCGTTAACGTCAGGCTGCTGTGCAGATTTATTATCTCCCATGAATGAGTATCTCCTTTTCTATATGTTACTGAAAATTAGTCGTTCTTTACAGATACAACTGTATATTCAATCTCTCCAACAGGTGCTTCTACCTTAACAGTGTCACCCTTCTTCTTTCCAATAAGAGCTGCACCAAGTGGTGACTCATTAGAAATCTTGTTATTAAGGCTGTCTGCCTCTGATGAACCAACGATTGTATACTCGATATCCTCATCGAATTCTACATCGTGAAGTACAACAACGCTCTCCATCTTAACTACATCTTTATTCTTATCGTTATCCTGAATAACCTCACAGTTAGCAAGAATTGCTTCAAGTTCTGCGATTTCAGTTTCGATATCTCTCTGCTCGTCCTTAGCTGCATCGTACTCAGCGTTCTCTGATAAATCGCCCTGCTCTCTTGCTTCCTTTAACTTCTGGGCAACTTCCTTTCTTCTGACAACCTTAAGCTCCTCAAGTCTTGCTACTCTTTCGTCATACCCCTTTTTAGTAAGAAACTGTTTCTCTGCCATGTTCTTATCACCTTTCTATATATATGCTACACTAATATGCTTCTGCTCTACTAGAGAATAAAACCCCACAAGCGTCACAATATTATAAACTATCAGTTCCTGTCTGTCAATGTAACCCTTCCAGTATCCTGTCCACAAGCCCATCAAACTGCTCCAGATTAGTAACCTGGTTAGCTTCATTTCTTAATGCCGCTGCGTGCTTGATTCCTGCCGTATACCATGCAAAATGTTTTCTCATCTCGCGGATTCCTGTAAACTCGCCTTTTATCTCACACAGTCCTTTGGCATGTCTCTTAATCATCTGGCATATTTCTTCAACAGATGGAGGTGCAATTATTGTACCATTATTCATATATTCAGAAACCTGTCTGAATATCCATGGATTTCCTCTTGCAGCCCTTCCAATCATTATTCCGTCACAGCCGGTCTGCTTCATCATATTAACAGCGTCTTCGCCGCTTTTAATATCGCCATTACCAATAACAGGAATTGATACTGCTTCTTTTACCTGTCTTATTATATCCCAGTCTGCATGTCCTGAATAATACTGCTGCCTTGTTCTTGCATGGACTGCAACAGCAGCCCCGCCAGACTCCTCAATAACATGTGCTATCTCAGGTGCATTTATACTATTCTCATCAAATCCTGCCCTTATCTTGATTGTAAGCGGCTTATCAAGTGCATCAGCCATCTTCTCGACTATTCTTCCGACAAGCACAGGGTCCTTCATAAGTGCCGAACCTTCGCCATTATTGACTACCTTTGGAACAGGACATCCCATATTGACATCAATTATATCGAACTCTCTTTCAGAAAGTCTCTTCGCTATATCTGCCATGATATCAGGGTCTGAACCGAAAAGCTGCAATGCAAGCGGACGCTCCCCTGGCACCGTCTTCATCAGGTCTTCTGTATTCTTATTGTTATACAGCACTGCTTTGGCGCTGACCATCTCTGTACACATAAGCCCACAGCCCTGCTCCTTGCATAAAAGTCGAAATGGCAGGTCTGTTACTCCTGCCATCGGTGCCAATGCAATATTGTTCTTTATCTCAACATTTCCAATTCTCATAATTACTCCATGCCTAAGAAGAATACCTTGAAGAACATCTCAAGTGATTCAAGAAGCTCTCTCTTCTCATACTGATACTTCTTGACGAGCATACCGCATGCTATCTCGTCATACAGTAAATCACCCTCGTCAGCTGATGATTTGAACAAAAGATTGCCCTCCTCATCGAATTCCATATCAAGTATCCCGCCTACTTCCTCTGTGAAAAGAACGCACATAATCTTTAACTCGTTCTTTACATCATCCGGAAGCTTATCGAAATCAGGGTTAAAATAGTATTTCTTCTCATAAGAATTAGATACACATAAAACTACATTTTCATCAAACATATCCATATAATCCTCTCACAGAAACCTCTCCGGTTCTGATAATCTTCTCGCCCTCGTCTGTCTTAATGATAAGCTCACCCTCATCATTGATTCCAATTGATTTTCCAACAATTTCCTTGTCAGCATATATTGCCTTGACGTCGCCGCCCTTATTGACAAGCATTGAATTATAGTCTTCTTTAAGCCCAGCCAGATTCTGTGTCTTAACAAATGTATCATAGTACTTTGCAAAGCTCTCTGAAAATGCGGCTACTATACGGCTTCTTTTCAGATGGTCGCCAGTCTCAAGATACAGCGAAGAAGCTGTTGCCTTGATTGAATCATCAAATTCTGTCGTATTAACATTAATTCCCATACCGATAACTACATAATGTATGTAATCCATCTCAGCACTCATCTCTGTTAATATTCCACATACTTTCTTCTTATTAAGAACTATATCATTAGGCCACTTTATTCTGCACTCTGCGTCATGTCCGTCCTCTGTAAGAACCTTGTGGATTGCCTCCTGCACAGCCATGGCTGCCACTATTGTAAGCATTGACGCATTGACTGGTGCAATATCCGGTCTTAAAAGAAGGGACATCCATATCCCGCTTCCTGCAGGAGACACCCAATTCCTGCCACGTCTTCCGCGGCCGCCTGTCTGGCTCTCTGTTATATAAAGTGTCCCATCTGCTGCATTATCTCTTTCTGCCGCTCTCTTAGCTTCGTTGTTGGTAGAATCTGTCTCGTCATAATACACTACTTCGCGGATAATCCCGGTTGTACTGCCTGTATCCACACAGGTAAGCTGACTCATTATCTCGCTTGATGTAAGAATATCAGGATACTGTGTTATATGATATCCCTTATTCTGGACTGCCTCTATAACATAGCCTTCTTCTTTTAACTGGTTTATCACCTTCCAGACAGCCGTTCTTGAAACCCCCAGCATATTACACAGTGCCTGCCCTGACACATATCCATCTGATTTTCTCAAAACATTTAAAATCTTAGTCTTCATACCATTACCCGCCATGCTATTACTGCCATAAGCAGAAGTCCTAACGTAACAACTGTAAGAATAACGCCTGACACTGTTCTGTCGCTCATGAAATTCTTAGCCGCTGTAAGTCCGTTAACTAATGCTCCCAGCATGAATTCCACAGCGAATAATATTCCGCTTCCACTGCGCAGGAAAAGTATAATTATGAATACCACTCCTATTGCAAATGTGAGTGCTATATTGGCATAGTCTATGAGCATCTTGCTCTTTCTGTACGCGCCACTCGTTGTATAATACATAACGCCTCCATAATAAATATCTGGTGAATTACTATTTCATGCTGTGTCGTCCTGATTTTGGACTTTCACATGTCTTTCCACTGCTCTAACGTCCAATTCCGCGTGTCAACTTCCCGATTCTGGACTTCCTCGTGCCTATTCACTGTTTTAAAGTCCAATCTGTCATTCTTTCTCGTCACTTTTGGACTTTCACATGTCTTTCCACTGCTCTAACGTCCAATTCCGCGTGTCGGCTTCCCGATTTTGGACTTCCGGCATGACACACGCCACTCTAACGTCCAATTTACTTATAAGCTCCAAGTGTAGCTGCCATTACAGCCTTGATTGTATGCATTCTGTTCTCTGCCTCGTCGAATACAACTGACTGCTCTGACTCAAATACTTCATCAGTAACTTCCATCTCATCAAGACCGAATTTGTCATGAATCTCTTTACCAATCTTAGTCTTAAGGTCATGGAATGCAGGAAGACAGTGCATAAATATTGCGTCCTTAGAAGCATTGTCCATAACTGCCTTGTTAACCTGATATGGAAGAAGTGCCTTGATTCTTTCAGCCCATACTTCATCAGGCTCGCCCATTGATACCCATACATCTGTGTATAATACATCTGCGTCCTTAGTTCCTGCCTTAACATCTTCTGTAAGTGTTACAGAACCACCGCTTATCTTTGCCCATTCCTCACACTGTGCAACAAGTTCCTTGTCTGGGAAATATTCCTTAGCTGTGCAGGCTGTATAATGAAGTCCTAACTTAGCGCAGACAATCATAAGTGAATTACCCATGTTGTATCTTGCATCACCCATGTATACGAACTTAACGCCCTTTAATCTGCCAAGCTTTTCCTTGATTGTAAGCATATCTGCAAGCATCTGTGTTGGATGGTATTCGTTAGTAAGTCCGTTCCATACAGGCACGCTTGAATATTTTGCAAGGTCTTCAACTATCTCCTGACCGAATCCTCTGTATTCGATTCCTTCAAACATTGTACAGAGAACTCTTGCTGTATCAGCAATGCTCTCCTTCTTGCCAATCTGTGAACCTGTAGGGTCAAGATATGTAACTCCCATTCCAAGGTCATGGGCTGCTACCTCAAATGAACAACGTGTTCTTGTACTTGTCTTCTCGAATATAAGTGCAACATTCTTTCCGATAAGTGGCTGTTCTACAATGCCCTTTTTCTTCTTATCCTTAAGCTCTGCTGCTAAGTCTATCAAATATAAAATCTCCTCAGGTGTGTAATCCTTGAGTGTTAAAAAGTCGCGTCCCTTTAAATCCATGACATCCTCCTGTCTGTATGGCAAATTCGCATACATTGAATAATTAATAACTTTGTTCATTCTATCGCAATTATAGTACTTCGTCAAATGCGTTGTTTAATTTGTGTAGTGGCAAGACGGTCGGTTGTGGGAGATAGCGGATAGCTTCCGTTAAACTTCTCTGCATAATAATAGGCACTGGGCGTTCCATGCTTCGTCCCCGACCGTTAACGCTGGCAACGCACATTCATGGGAGGGGCTTTGCCCCGTCCCATGAATATTCCGCATCTGCCACACCTTCCGTCCGCCAATAAAAAAGGTGGTGTGGCTTTTCTGACTGCAAACTATGCACATAATAAAAGCATTGAGCAAAGTCACTACCTAAGTGTACGCGCGTCCACGGACGGACGCGCGAGCTGTCTCGCACACGGATGTGCGTTGACAGCGTAACGAGAACTTAAACAACCTTCCACGCTCAATGCTTATTATTATGTAGCGTAGTTTGTACGGAAGAAAACCACACCACCTTTTTTATCCCTTAATGGAATATATGATCTCCAATTATTACAAAATCTGAATAGTTGTTAACATCTACAGTATATAATGCCCTGAATGATGTATAACCACCTATATTATTAACGCCTGATAATGCTTCAAGTGCTGCCTGCATGCATTCTGTGTTTCTTGGACCATTTGCAAGTCTTGCTGCAAATCTGTCTGATGGATTACCAGCGCCATCTGATACACCAGAGAACTGTGATCTCTGATAAACAACACCCGAAACTGTACCCGGATAATGTCCGCTTCTTACTCTGTTAAGAATAACATTTGCAACAGCGAGCTTTCCTGCATATGGCTGATATGCAGCCTCCCAGTCTATGATACATGCCATAAGCCATATATCATCATCTGATACGCTCATAGTTGGGTTATATGTTATATCTGTTCCTGATATTGTATTAGCAATTATCTTCTGTCGTCTTGCTTCCTCTGCTGCAGCTGCCGCTCTTGCAGCTTCTGCCTCTGCCTCAAGTCTTGCTTCTTCTGCAAGTCTTGCAGCCTCTTCTTCTGCTTCAATAGCTTCAATCTCTGCTATTGTATATCCTGCAAGAAGATTATCTGTTCCAATCTGTTCTGCTATAGCCTCTGCTTCTTCTCCAAAACATAAGCACTGTGTCTGTACATAACCTTCGCAGTTTCCTGAACTAACTTTAGTCCATTCCTTTCCGACCATATCAACATCTACAAGTGTGTTAGTATATAATCTTCCCACAACCTGTGCTGTCTCTTCGTCAGAAGTGTCATAAACATCAAGATAAGGATCAGTAATTGCTACTGCCTTGTTCTTGTATGTTCCTGTTTCTTCATACCCAGTCACAAGAACCTCTTCTGTATTAGCTGAATAAGATGCAACCTTAATTCCCGTGTCAGTATTCTGTGTTTTCTCATAGGTAGTTGCCACTGCTGGAAGAACCGGTGTCATAAATAACACAATTGCAGCTCCCACATAGCAAGCAGCTTTGCTACTTCTAAGTTTCATATTATACTTCCCTTTCCGGCGGCTTATTTAGCTTCGCCTGTAAATTGTTACAGAAATGTTACAATTTATTACGGAAATATAATAGCAAAGTTACAGTGATTTGTCAAATATGTTAAAACCCGCTCTATGAGCGGGTTTGCGGGTTTGTTTATTAAATTCATTTTGCAAAATATAGTATATGACCATATATATAGTTGGTTATCTACACACTTCTCTGTCTGACAGCTTCGTATGTAAGAATTGTACATGCTATTGCCGCGTTAAGAGATTCAACCTCTCCCTGCATCGGAATTCTTATAAGTGTATCTGCCTGCTTAGTGATATCCTCTGTAAGTCCATTCCCCTCATTGCCTATTAGAAATGCGGTTCCTTCCCTGTAATCTTCACCAAGATATGTATTCTTTCCGTCAAGATGTGCAGCATATACCTTAATTCCGGCATTCTTACACTGTGAAACTGCATCGCTAAAATCCTGCACATAAACAAATGGCACTCTGAATATAGAACCCATTGTTGACCTTATTGTCTTAGGATTATATATATCCACAGTATTAGAGCTCATAATAACTCCGGTAACGCCTGCACCTTCACCCATCCTTAATATAGTTCCCAGATTACCCGGATCCTGAAGATTCTCAACAAGAATCAGCAACGGATTGTCGGTAAGCATATCTGAAATACTGCTGTCCTTCATTCTTACAACCGCCATAATCCCCTGTGGTGTCTGTGTCTGTGACATTCTGTCAAATACATTATCGGCGACAATCTCAATACTGTCAGAAGAAATCCCCTGCTTCTTAACCAGCTCATGCACATACTCAGGATTGTTACTATGAAATCTTTCAGACATATATATCTTCACCAGCAAATCTGCCGGCACCTCAGATACCATACGGACTCCCTCTACAACATATTCTTTATTCTTCTTTCTTTCCCTGGCCTTAGAAAGCAATGATATAACATGCTTTACCTGTGAACTGCTCGTACTGGTTATCATTATGAGGTTACCTTTCTGCCATGCATTACTTAGAAAGTAATGCACTTATATTAAATTCATAATCATTAATATCCTTAGTCATGGCAAGTGCTTCATCAATATCATAATCAACAAACTTACCATCCCTGTATGCTACAAGTCTGTTACTCTTTCCTTCAGCAAGAAGGTCAACAGCATAAGCACCCATAATAGACGCATACATTCTGTCCTTACATGTTGGTGAACCACCACGCTGCATGTATCCTAAAATAGTAGCTCTTGTCTCAATACCTGTTGCAGCTTCAATTCTTCTTGCCATTCCTGTAGAATGTCCGATACCTTCAGCATTAATAATAAGATGGTGTTTCTTGCCCTTCTTTCTTCCTTCTATAATATGATTAATAAGAGCCTGCTCATCATTATCATATCTTTCAGGAAGAAGGATATCCTCTGCACCATTGGCAATACCACACCACAATGCAATATATCCTGCATTTCTTCCCATAACCTCGATAATACTGCATCTTTCATGTGATGTAGATGTATCTCTTATCTTATCAATAGCTTCCATTGCTGTATTAACAGCAGTATCAAATCCAATAGTATAATCTGTACATGCAATATCAAGATCAATTGTTCCCGGAAGTCCGATAGTATTAATTCCCTGTGCTGCAAGCTTCTGTGCACCTCTGAAAGAACCATCTCCACCGATTACAACTATACCGTCAATTCCATGCTTTCTGCATACTTCAGCACCTCTCTTCTGACCTTCTTCAGTCATGAATTCCATGCATCGTGCTGTATAGAGGACTGTTCCGCCGCGCTGGATAATATCAGCAACGCTTCGCTTGTCCATATCAATTATCTCATCATTAAGAAGTCCGTTATAGCCCTTCTGAATACCCTTGACCTTAAGTCCCTTATTCAAAGCAGTTCTTACAACTGCACGGATAGCAGCATTCATGCCTGGAGCATCTCCACCACTTGTTAATACGCCGATTGTTTTAATTTCCTTTGCCATAACTTCCCCTTTCTTATCTCTTAATATTATTTTCTGTTTTATGTTACCACATTATAAAAGAAAAATCTTCTTTTTTTGATAATTTTTTACCAATGTTAATTAAAATTTATGTTGTAGCAACATTTTTCTCACCATATTTACTCTTAAGAATATAAAGCAGGTCTGATGTCACCTTCACGCACTGACTCTGTGGAAGCGCTATTCTCTGTTTTTCTGCCACACAATATATTGTGACTGTGTCTTTACCGTCCGATTCTTTGAAAATATCAGCAAGCTCATCCCTGTGTGTCTCATACTCAGCAAGACTGTCAAACCTAAGCCACAATCTTCTTGGAACACTGTCAAAGCTCACAACACTGTCTGCCGTAAGTCTTGCTGGTTTGTCGGCATCTGCCTGTATTCTTCCCGTAACAAATACTTTGTTGGTCGTATCAAAAAGTCTTTTATATTTTTGATAATTTCTTGCAAACATGATTACCTCAACGCTTCCAACAAAATCTTCTATTGTAAGGTACGCCATCTGCTGGCCTGAACCGGTAGTAATAACCTTAATGTTACTTATAAGGCCACCTATCGTCTGCTTTGAACCGTTCATAAGCTTTGCCTGTCCGGTTTCCTCATCAATAAGAAAATCTGTACTTCTCGCAGAAATATGCTTCTCCCACATACCAGTATATTCATCCAGCGGATGTCCTGTTACATATACACCGAGAACTTCTTTTTCACGTTCAAGCAGATCCTCCTTTTCAAACTCCTGAATATCAGGCACTTTCATTTCAAGGCTCTGTTTATCCTCTTCACTTACGAAATCGAATAGTGACATTTGTCCTGAAATAGCATCTTTATTCTGCTTAACAGCACTATCAATCATTCTCTCATAGACATTCATCATGCCCCGTCTCGTATTACCAAATGTGTCAAATGCACCTGCAAGTATAAGATGCTCAACTGTTCTCTTATTAATTGCCCCTGCCATCCTTGTAATAAAATCCTGCATGGAGTGAAAATCGCCATTATTGGTCCTTTCTTCAATAATCGCAGTAATTGTAGGTCTTCCCATACTCTTTACCGCATTAAATCCAAACCTTATATTCTTACCTTCAACACCGAAATCAGCAACTGATTTATTGACATCAACAGGAAGAATACTAATTCCCATCTCTCTTGCTGCAAGAATATATTCTGCGACCTTACTTGTTTTATCAGTTACACTTGATATCAGCCATGCCATATACTGTACAGGAAAATGTACTTTCAGATATGCTGTCTGGTATGCCACAACCGCATAGCATGCCGCATGTGATTTGTTAAATGCGTATTTTGCAAAATCCATCATCTCATCATATATCTTATTGGCAGTCTGTTCACTTATGCCATTCTTAATACAGCCTGGTACTCCGTTAGCCTCATTACCGTATACGAAATTCTGACGTTCCTGCTCCATTACATCAAGCTTTTTCTTAGCCATTGCTCTTCGCACATTATCACTACCGCCCCACGAATATCCGGCAAGATCACGGACAATCTGCATAACCTGCTCCTGATAAACCATACAGCCATATGTCGGCTCTAAGATTGGCTCTAACTGCGGGCATTCATAGGTTATGTTTCCCGCGTTCTCTTTTCCTTTAATATACTGTGGTATGAAATCCATTGGTCCCGGTCTGTAAAGCGATATACCGGCAATTAAATCCTCTAAACAATCCGGTTTTAACTCTTTCATGAAGTTTTTCATTCCGCCACTCTCTAACTGGAATATACCTGCACATTTGCCCTGACTTATACATTCAAATACAGCCTTATCGTTATATGGTATATTATCCACCGAAAATGCAGGGTCAATCTGCTGTTCACATTTTTCAGTCTGTTGGATTACAGTTAAGTTTCTAAGACCTAAAAAGTCGAATTTTAACAATCCCAGATGCTCCAGAGTAGGCCCCTCAAACTGAGTAACCTTGACATTATCCGCTCCAACTGCAACCGGAACATACTCTCCAACATCCTTCTGACTGATAAGAACACCTGAGGCATGAACTGAAGCATGCCTTGGCAGTCCTTCAAGTCTCTTTGCTTTATCTATAAGATCTCTCACTGTCTCATCAGCTTCATACAATGCCTTAAACTCAGCATTTGGCTTAATGTCCCTGTCTGCGTCACCATTCATTGCACTGTCAATCGTAACTCCAACCTTCTGTGGTATCATCTTCGCAATGTTATCAACCATCGCATATGGAAGATCCATAACCCTTCCGACATCTTTAATAACAGCTCGTGCTGCCATTGTTCCAAATGTGATTATCTGGCACACACATTCTTTACCATATTTTTCTATAACATAATCAATAACCTTCTGTCTGCCTTCTGGTGCAAAGTCCACGTCAATATCGGGCATGGACACACGCTCAGGATTCAGGAATCGTTCAAATACAAGATTGTATTTAACAGGGTCAAGCGTTGTTATTCCAAGACAGTATGACACAAGACTTCCCGCCGCTGAGCCTCGTCCGGGTCCAACCGGAATATCATGTGTCTTGGCATAATTAATGTAATCCCACACAATCAGGAAATAATCGACATATCCCATTGAATAGATAACTGACAGCTCGTAAGAAAGTCTCTGGAATATATCATTCGAATCCTCTGCCCTTTTTATAACAACATCTTTTCTGTCTGCAACTATTGATGCTTTTGCCTGCTCTATAATATCTTCAATGCATACATCTGCGGTCTTGTCCGGATATCTCTTCTTTAATCCCTCATAACATAAAGCATTAAGATACACCCATGAATTCTTTCCATATGCTTCAGGCACATCAAATGCTGGCAGCTTTGTAACTCCGAATTCTATCTCAACATTACATCTTTCTGCTATCTTATGAGTGTTCTCAACTGCTTCCGGTGCGTATTTGAACAATTCCGCCATCTCTTCCTCTGACTTTAAATAGAACTGTCCACCCTCATATCGCATCCTGTTTTCATCAGAAAGCTTCTTACCTGTCTGTATACATAATAATATATCATGTGCATCTACATCATCTGCATAAGTATAATGAACATCATTCGTACATACCAGTTCAATTCCGGTCTCATTATGCATACGCATAAGCTGTGGATTGACATAGTGCTGTTCTGCTATTCCGTGATCCTGTAATTCAAGAAAGAAATTTCCCTTTCCGAATATATCCTGAAGTTCAAGGGCAGCGTCTCTTGCAGTCTCATACATGCCTCTTGACAGATATCTCTGCACCTCACCTGCAAGACACGCACTCGTAGCAATAATTCCCTCGTGATATTCCCTTAACACTTCCTTGTCTACTCTCGGCTTATAGTAAAAGCCTTCTGTAAACCCCTTTGAGACTATCTTCATAAGATTCTGATATCCGGTGTTATTCTCTGCCAGCAATACAAGGTGATTATATTTATCCTCACTCTGTCCTGCGCCTTTATCAAACCTTGACCCCGGCGCTACATACACCTCACAGCCAAGAACAGGCTTGATTCCTGCCTTCTTAGCCGCCTCGTAAAATTCAATAACACCATACATCACACCATGGTCAGTTATTGCAAGGCTGTCCATGCCAAGTTCCTTTGCCCGTTTAGTAATCTCTTTTATCTTACTGGAGCCATCCAGCAATGAATATTCAGTATGCACATGCAAATGTGTAAAACTCATAACAACTCCTCCCTATGTCAAAAAATATAACATATTTTCGTTTATTAATCAGCAATTTTATGATATTCTATATTTAATTATTATTGTAAGGGAGTTGTATTATGTTAATATCTGATATTCCCGTAGGCGGGCCGATTTCAATTGAAATATCCATAGATAATGTCAGCTACGAAATGCCTTCCTCTGTTGTTGCATCCAAGAATGGATACATTCTCATAGCGCCTTTTACATCAAAAGGTGCTGTAATAGATTTTTCTTCTTATAAAGATATTTTATTTAATCTTTATACCATAGACCCGTCAACGCAGAACCGGGTAGTCTGGAAGAATATTAATATAGAAACTATCGGATATAAAGCTTCTGATTTTTCATCAGCATACTATAAAATATCGACTAATGTTTTTGCAAGCATTGCATCAGAATGTGACAGACGCTTCAATCAGCGTATTTCAACGGAAGCTTCTGGAAGTATTACTCTGAATTCCGACAATGAAATTATACCAGTAACTTTAATTGATGTATGTAATAAAGGTTTGTCCTTTTCCATCAACAATAAAACAGCCCCTGACTACAATAATATATACATAACATTTTCTGATATAGCCAATGGAAAACAATTTAATTTTCATTTTAAATGTGTAATAATACGCAGCCAGATATCAGGTGAGCGGTGCATTTGTGGATGTGTTGTACCTGCGCCGTCACGCGAATATCTTACATATGTTTTTCTTAAAAAGATTGAATATAGAATCAACGCCTCTAAAGAACAGGAACAGCAGAACGCTCTTAAAGATGCTGCCTATGTTGCTTCTCAGTCAATCGACAATACTTCATCAGGATTTCACTCACATATATCATCAAAAAGCAGATAAAAAGGGCATATCAAAACGATACGCCCTTTTTATTACTCATCATCTTTAGTTGTATCATCAGATGCATTACTATCTGAATCATCATGCTTTGTAATATTCTTCCATATATCGCTTTCCGGCTCACCACTTACTGTTGATGAATAGCTTCCATCATCATTAAATGTTACGCTTTCTGCCACCTTCTCAGATGTTGAGAATAATGAAGTATCAACAGGTTCAGGTATACCCTTTGCTTCTCTGAATATCTTCATAAATTCCTTACCAGTGATAGTCTCATGGTCGTACAGATATCTTGCAAGCTGATCCATTACATCTCTGTTATCTCTTATAATCTGCTTAGCTTCCTCATAACATGAAGCGATAAGCTTCTTTACCTCGTCATCGACCTCTGCCTCAGTTGCCTGTGCACAGTTCATAGATGCTCTTCCGCTAAGATACTCATCTTCGACTGTTGATAATGCAACAAGTCCGAATCTGTCTGACATACCATATCTTGTAATCATTGTCTTGGCAAGGTTAGTTGCCTTCTTGATATCATCATAAGCACCATTAGTAACTGAACCAAATACAACTTCTTCTGCAGCACGGCCACCAACAAGTGATATAAGGTCTGTCATAAGTTCATCCTTAGTCTCAAGATGCTTCTCTTCCTCTGGGAAGTTAAGCACATAACCAAGCGAACCATTAGTATGAGGTATAATAGTAATCTTCTGGACCGGATCTGAATTGTTCTTTATAGCTCTTATAAGGGCATGTCCAATCTCATGGTAAGCAACAACCTGCTTTTCCTTCTTGCTAAGAACTCTTTCCTTCTTCTCCTTACCTGCTACAACTGTATCAAAAGCACCAAGAAGATCCTTCTGTGTAACAACATTTCTTCCATTCTTAACTGCCGCAATAGCTGCTTCATTAATGATATTAGCAAGGTCTGAACCTACAAGACCGCTTGTTGCCATCGCAATCTCATCAAAATCAACTGTATCGTCCATAAGTACATCCTTAGAATGTACCTTAAGAGTCTCAATCCTTCCCTTCTTATCAGGTCTGTCGACGGTAATTCTTCTGTCGAGACGGCCTGGTCTAAGTAAAGCCTTATCAAGTACCTCCGGTCTGTTAGTTGCTGCAAGAATGAATATTCCCTTAGAAGAATCAAAACCATCCATCTCTGCAAGTAACTGGTTCAATGTCTGCTCACGCTCGTCATTGCCACCGCCATACTTGGAATCTCTGCTCTTACCAATAGCATCAATCTCATCAATAAATATAATACAAGGAGCCTGCTTAGTTGCTTCCTTGAACAAGTCTCTTACTCGTGATGCACCGACACCAACGAACATCTCAACAAAATCAGAACCTGCAAGTGAAAAGAAAGGTACATCTGCCTCACCGGCTACAGCCTTGGCAAGAAGCGTCTTACCTGTTCCCGGAGGTCCTACTAAAAGTGCACCCTTAGGAAGCTTTGCACCAATCTTGGCATATTTCTCAGGGTAATGTAAGAAATCAACAATTTCTGTAAGTGATTCCTTAGCTTCATCCTGACCTGCAACATCCTTGAATGTAACACCTGTCTTTTTCTGGACATATACTTTGGCGTTGCTCTTTCCAACGCCCATTCCGCCCATCATTCCACCATTCTTAGCAATTCTTCTATATACAAATGCAAAGATTATATATATGAATAAGAATGGCAGTACATATGCAAGCAGAAATTCTACAATTGAAGAACTTGAATCCGGAATATATCCTTCAAACTCAATACCCTTTCTCTTAAGAAGTGGTACAAGAGTATCATCATTAACATACCCTGTATAATATGTGTATGAAACTCCTGCTATGCCAGACTGTTTCTCCTCTTCAACTGGTGTAATAAGAATTCTATCCTGCTCTAATGCTACTTTCTTTACCTTATCTTCATCAATCATCTGCATGAACTGGTCGTAGCTTATCTCCTTGTAAGTTGCATTCCTAAACATATTGCTAAGAAGCGTAAGCCCGATAAATGTTACAACTGCCGCTATAATAATGAATATTATAAGGTTAACATTCTTTGGCTTCTTGTTATTATTGTTGTTATTACGATTATTGTTGCGGTTATCGTTATTATTATAACCATTGTCATAACCGTTGTTGTTATAATTATCCATACTCTTCTCCTGATATGATACTGTACTTATCTTAAGCATTTCCAAATAAGTCTGTTTTCATTATAAAGAAGGAAAAAATATAAATCAACCAAAATCTAAGTGTTTAATAAGATGTTTATATTTACTTTATATTCTTAGTTTTTTTCTTTAAACTATGGAAATTTATAATACAGGGCTGTATAATATTGCATATTTTTTTGATTACACATTCAGATTGGAGGAAAAGATGGCTGTTAAATATGTATTTGTAACAGGTGGTGTTGTTTCCGGTTTAGGAAAAGGTATCACTGCCGCATCTTTAGGCAGACTGCTTAAAGCCCGTGGTTTTTCTGTAACCATGCAGAAGTTTGACCCTTATATTAATATTGATCCAGGTACTATGAACCCTATCCAGCACGGAGAAGTTTTCGTAACTGACGATGGTGCTGAGACAGACCTTGACCTTGGTCACTATGAAAGATTTATTGATGAGAGCCTTAATAAGAATTCTAATGTAACTACCGGTAAAGTATACTGGTCTGTATTGCAGAAGGAACGCCGTGGAGATTTCGGTGGAGGCACAGTCCAGGTAATCCCTCATATTACTAATGAAATAAAGAGCCGTTTTTTCAGAGATTATTCAACTGATGAAACTAAGATTGCAATTATAGAAGTTGGTGGTACTGTTGGAGATATCGAGAGTCAGCCTTTCCTTGAGGCAATCAGACAGTTCCAGCATGAAGTCGGACATGAGAACGCAATTCTTATTCATGTAACACTTATTCCTTATCTTAAAGCATCTGGTGAGATGAAGACTAAGCCAACTCAGGCAAGTGTTAAGGAACTTCAGGGAATGGGAATCCGTCCGGATATTCTTGTGTGCCGTACCGAACATCCACTTGAGGCCGGTATCAAAGATAAGATAGCACTTTTCTGTAATGTACCTAAGTCTCATGTACTTCAGAACTTAGATGTTGAGATTCTTTATGATGCACCTCTTGCGATGGAAGAAGAACATCTTGCACAGGTAGCATGTGAATGTTTACACCTTGACTGTCCAGAACCAGATCTTGATGAATGGAGAGCAATGTGCAAAGCCTGGAAGAATCCTACCAAGAAGGTAACTGTTGCATTAGTCGGTAAATATATCCAGCTTCATGATGCTTATATCAGTGTTGTAGAAGCATTAAAGCATGGTGGTGTATATAATTCATGTGATGTAACTATCAAATGGATTGATTCAGAAACTGTAACTCCTGAAACTGCTGATGAACTTCTCTCTGACGTATCCGGTATATTAGTTCCAGGCGGATTCGGAGACAGAGGTACAGAAGGAAAAATTGAAGCTATCCGTTATGCAAGAGAGCATAATATTCCATTCTTAGGATTGTGCCTGGGAATGCAGCTTTCAATTGTTGAATTTGCAAGAAATGTTATAGGATATGACGACGCACACAGTGTTGAACTTAATCCTAACACAACCCACCCTGTTATACATCTTATGCCAGATCAGGAAGGCATTGATGATATCGGCGGTACATTAAGACTTGGTTCTTATCCTTGTGTACTTGATAAAACAAGTAAGGCTTATGAACTTTATGGTGAAGAGCTTATACATGAACGTCACAGACACAGATATGAAGTAAATAATGATTATAGAAAAGTTCTTACCGAGAACGGTATGATGCTTTCAGGAATATCTCCTGATGGAAGAATTGTTGAGATGATAGAATTAAAGAATCACCCATGGTTTGTTGCCACACAGGCACATCCGGAATTAAAGTCAAGACCTAACCGTCCACATCCATTATTCAGAGGCTTTATAACAGCAGCCCTTGAATATCAGGATAAGAACCATTAATTATATATACACATAATAAAAACATCACCTGACGAATCCGACTTTCGTATCAGGTGATGTTTTTTATTGCTTTTGCTTATAAAATTATTACTTATTAAGACCATTAAGAATCTTCTTAATTCTCTTAATTTCATCGTCTTCTAACTTCTGTGATTCACAGATAGAAGCTACCATGTCAACAGCCTTGCCGTTGAACCAGAAATCAGCTTCTTCTTTTAAAAGCTGTCTTCTGTATTCCTCTTCTGAACGAAGCGGATGAATAAAAGCTGACTTTCCCTTACGGTATGTATCAACAAATCTCTTGTCCTTTAACTTACCTACGAAAGTAACAACTGTTGTTCTCGCATATTCCTTACCGTAATCGTCTCTTAACTGATCAATAAGCTCCTGAACAGGAATATCCTGTGGTGCCTCCCATATAAGCTTCATAATTAATGCTTCACATGGACTTAATTCATTAAAATGATTTCTGCTCATAAACCCTCCTTAGGCTTTTCAATAGATATACATGTTCTATATTATACCGCCATTATTAATATTTTTCAACTGTATAATGAATAGTTGGATATGGATTTCACAATTGTATTGCTGATAATCTGAATCCATCAACTTCCTTTTCTACAATAGTGAAATTCTGGGGAAATCCGCACATATACGCCGACATTTTCCCTTTCTCTAATCTATAAACTATTTTACCTAAAATGTCAAGCACACCTTGACCTGTAGCCTTGCCATATGCCTCTTTAAGTGTCCATATTCTGAAGAATCTTTCGTCACTATCACACTCTTTAATCCATTCTGCTTCTGATATGTCAAAGAAACGTTTTGCCAGATTTTGTCTACCTTCACGGGTTTTTTCAATGTCAATTCCTACCGGTCTGTCGCCTATTACACACGCTACATAATTAGACGAATGTGAGATATTGAAAAAAATTTCACAATTTGATAAAAAATAAGGTTTTCCTTGCGAATTATATGCTATTTCATAATCAAAGTACTGATTATTTGCTTCAATCACAGAAATAATATCCACCGTCTCATATAGAATTTCATCTGTTTTATAATCCTTTTCTCCTTTTTTTATAGACCATTTTCCTACTGCATAATTAAGAAGTAGTCCTGCCGTCACAGTTTGCAGCTTATTTTCACGCATTTTCATCTTATCAGCCTTAACTTTCCTGTATTCCGGAACAAGCGAATAAGCCTTTTCATACAGCTTTTCATCAGCTAATGCATCTGTCGTTGTCACAAATATCATCATAATCAATCACCATCTATACACTTATTGTCTGTGCATCTGCCATATAACGCTTTGAGAACACGAATACAATATCACCTGATTTAATCAATGTATCACCATTTCTTAACACTGCTGCAAGAATCAGTCCCCTTGGAAGGTTAAGCTCACACACCTTCTTTTCATTCCAGTTGTGGTCCTTAGTTATAATAAGCTTGATAAACTTAAGTTCCTTCTCCATAAGGTAATCTGTAGACTTCTTAATAAGGCTGTACTGCTCAACGAAACCTGCAGATAAGATACCTGTTGGAATAGCGACCATTCCGACGCCAAGAAATGTAATGATAATACTGAACATTTTTCCAAGCACTGTCACAGGATAGATATCGCCGTAACCTACTATAAGAAGTGTCGATACCGACCACCATATTCCTGAAAATGCATTCTTAAACACTTCTGGCTGGTACGTAATCGACTGTTCAAATGTATCAAATATCGCAATGAAAAGGTTGATTATAATTGCAGCAGTTATCGCAATATCAAATGTACGGCTTGCAACATCGCCCGCATAGCCAATCTGGATAATGTCAAATATACGTTTTTTCTTATTATTCACCGTATCCCATCCTCCTACTTAAGCATATACCATGGAAGCAGCAATGCTCTTATATATTTTGCAAATGGCACATATGCCGTTATGTTAATGAATACCGGACATAATATAAGACACGCTATAAGAAGCACCGGTATTATTGAAATCATTGCATTGGCACTCCTAACAGGTATTGCCACAAGCCATGCAAATAAAGTAACTGCTATTACATACACAACCATATGAAGTATATCTGCTGCCCCATTAAGCTGTCCTGCCACCGCAAGTGTTAACATTGCTGATACCGCAAAAAGTAGACACGATATGAATGCATACAGCGGCTTTCCTGCAACACGGTACATACGAGGCAGTGTTATAAATGTTCCTGAATTCTTATCAAGATAATATTCCACAATTCCAAAAAGTCCACCTATATATACAAGAATTATAAGCAATGCCCTTAATGGAAAATCTCCTGTCTTATCTTCAAGCTGTGTTCCATTATCCTGTACACCATCTAACACCTTAAAATCAATTCTGAATGTGTCATCTCCGGATATGTATTCCTCGTAACCTTTTCTTATCTCTTCCTCTGCCTTTTCTGAATGCTTTTTAAATATGTCTACAGAATTAACATAATTAACTGCAACCTCAGGCGAGTATGCCTTAAACATAGCAGAAAAGAATATCTCGTCAGTCATTGAGCTGACAAAATCCGACCTGCATATGATAAGTTCTATAATGTCTCTGTAGCTGCCACTGCCAAGCTTATCCTTAAGCCCGGTACCAACTACATAGCCACACTCTGTGTATTTATTCATTATATCCTGCTCAAGCTTTTCCTGCGATTCTGCTTCGTAGAATTGAACTGAATAATTGCCATTCACAAGATAATCTCTTGTCATTATGGCAATCTTATCGTCATCTTCAAGCACTATTCCAACCCTTACAGGCTCTGTCTCCTTAAGAGACGCCGTATTCGTAATTATTAACGCTGCAACAGGCATTGCAATAAGCACCACGACAATCACAGGATTCTTTAACTGCCTTTTAACAAGCAGATACAGCCAGTATAACAATCTCTTCATTATCTGTCTCTCCTTATCTTAACCGCCAATGCCCCTGCTGCCTGAAATATAATTATCCACAAAACATTTGTCATAATGGTACTGATATCCACAGTTCCCTTGATTATCTGACATGCAAGTGTGAATAAGCCGTTAGTCGGAAGATACATGCCAATAACCCTCACACCCAGTGCAAGAAATGCTGATGAAACAATACATCCGGATGCATACATGCACGCCATTCCAAGGATACACACCGTAATAACTGAATACACCGTGTCGTCAACTACTGAGAATATACAGTTTATAAATGAAACTGCCGCATACACAAGCACCACAATCCCCAGTATGGAAGCAATGAATTCTCCAACTGTCGAAACTGCCAGAACTCCTGATATTGCAGGCACCCCCAGCCTCATTACATTAATTATAATAAAAAGCACTTCAAATATCACTATATACACAATGCCAACTCCGGTAGTTCTTGCAATTCCGGTATCAAATGCTGATATTCCCGCACCTTTAAGGCTCTTTGCAAGCGACCTGCTCTCCCCCTTCATATTACCGGCACATGTTATTGTGCTAAGTAAAAGCATCATCACAATTGCTGTGCATACATAAAACTGTACTGTACTCAAGCCTTCTTTAACCGATATATCCCTTGTCTTAAAATATATACTTCTGTTAAGCGCATAAGAAAGATATATATCATTGAGCTTATTCTCATGTGTTCCCCGCAGTCCCCTGTAATTCTTAAGCACTCCATTGAACAAGTCGTCAAATGTATATATCCCCGCTTCTGCAGTTGCAAGGTCAGAGCCTCCTGCCCTCACCATCTCACGGAATATCATCGAAGTATTATTAACACCCTCTGACTGACACACAACCTCAACAGGTGTATTCTCGCCCGACATAATATCACTTATCATATTCTCTGGCACAATAATAGCCATAACATAATAATTATTTCTTAATCCATCTATAGCCTGCTGTCTGTCAGTATATTCAAATGTACAGACATTCTTAATTGTGTCTATCTCACTGACATAATTGAATGCCATCTTAATATATCGAAACTCCTTATTATCATCTGCCGAATCAGAGTTTTCTGTCTCATCATAATCAGGATACACAACAGCAACCTTCATTCTCAGGTCACTGTCCTGTGCCGTTGCAATGCCCACGCATGTACTTATTGCAATCACAAGTACTGCCGTCACTATCGTACCCAGAATTATCTTCGGTATAGATAAAAATGCGGATTTAATCTGCAATTTTAATAATTCCAGTTTTCTTCTCATCTAATCCCCCAATTAAATCTATCTGTGAATAATCTCTAAAAGCTCATTGCCGGTAACCGGATGGTCAAGTTCATTAAGCTTACCATTCTTTAAAAGATACATTCTGTCAGCAAGCTTTAATTCACCTTCTTCGTGGCTTGTTATAATGACTGTACCTCCGCTTTTCGTATAAGCAGACAGATAATTCATAATATCCTGTTTACATACAATATCTAACGAAGCTCCCGGCTCATCTAGTATAAGTACAGGTGGATTCTTAGCCAGTGCACAGCATATACTTAAACGCTTCTTCATGCCTCCTGACAGCTTATCAACACGTTTGTCAAGATATCCTGATACTCCTAACACTGCAGGAACACCGTTTAATAAGTCTGCTTCCATATTTCTTCCAGTATCACAGTACCAGAATTTAAGATTATCTCTTGCCGACAGCTTCTCCATAAGTGGATTCTCCTGCGGCACAAAACCAATATATTTCTGAAACACCTTAGCATCTGCAAATGCATCTGTGCCATCTATCTTAAGACTTCCTCCATCTGCCTTAAGACTTCCTGCCAGTATCTCCAGAAGAGTAGATTTGCCACAGCCGTTGGCACCGACTATGGCAATATACTCTCCGCTGGCAGCATGAAACGAAGCGCCGTTAAGCACTGTCATTTTCCTGCCATATGATTTTCTAATATTCTCCGCCTCTATAAACATACATATATCTCCACATTAATTCTGGGCTGCTGTATCAAACTGGCTGTAATACAGCTTGTGATAGAATCCGTTCTTAGCCAGTAATTCTTCATGATTACCCTGCTCTATAATATGTCCATCTTTCATAACAAGAATAACATCCGCAGACTGGATAGTTGAAAGTCTGTGGGCTACAATAAAGCTTGTTCTTCCCTCCATCAGCTTTGCAAATGCATTCTGTATCTTTATCTCTGTTCTTGTATCAATAGAAGATGTGGCCTCATCAAGAATAAGCATTGGCGGCTTTGCAAGCATAATTCTTGTTATACATAAAAGCTGCTTCTGTCCCTGTGAAAGGCTTCCGCCATCCTCGCCTATAACTGTGTCGAATCCGTTAGACATTCTCTTGATGAATCCATATGAATGAGCTGCCTTGGCTGCTGCAATAATCTCTTCTTCTGTGGCATCCGGTTTGCCCATAACAATATTTTCTCTTATAGTTCCTGACTTTAGCCATGTCTCCTGAAGAACCATACCAAAGCCCTGTCTTAAAGACTTTCTGGTCATCTCTCTGATATCAGTTCCTGATACATCAATGCTTCCGCTGTTAACATCATAGAATCTCATAAGAAGATTAATAACTGTTGTTTTACCACAGCCTGTAGGTCCTACAATCGCAATTCTCTGTCCCTTCTTGACATGAAGATTGAAGTTCTCAATAAGCTTCTTGTCAGGTACATAGGAAAAGCACACATCATTAAGGTCAACTGTTCCGTCAACCTCATCAATAACCTTTGCGTCTTTAGCATCAGGAATCTCAGGTTCTTCTTCAATAAGTTCAAATATTCTGGCTGCACATGCAAGAGCATTCTGAAGTTCAGTAACAACGCCTGATATCTCATTAAAAGGCTTAGTATACTGGTTGGCATAGCTTAAGAAGCTTGATAACTGGCCAACTGTGATACCTGCACTAACTCCGTTAATGCCATTGATTGCTGAAAATGCACCAACAATCGCAACACTCGCATATACAAGACTGTTTACGAATCTTGTTGAAGGGTTAGTGATAGATGAGAAGAAGATTGCCTTTAAGGAATACTTCTGAAGTCTTTCATTAATCTCATCAAATTTTCTTACCGCCTCATCTTCATAGCCGTAAGCCTTAACAACCTTCTGGCCGCCAATCATTTCATCAATAAGTGCTGTCTGCTCGCCTCTTGTCTCAGACTGGAGTTTGAACATGCTGAAGGTCTTCTTGGCAATAAAGCTTGCAACTAAAAATGAAAGTGGCGTGATAACAACAACAGCAAGTGTAATCTTAGCATTGATTGTAATCATGAATATAAGCGTTCCAAGTATAGTCATGACGCCTGTGAAAAACTGTGTGAATCCCATAAGCAGACCATCTGCAAACTGGTCAACATCAGCTATTACACGGCTCACAATCTCACCGTATGAATGTCCGTCAATGTACTTGAGTGGAAGCACCTGAATTTTTTCTATAGCCTCATTTCTTATATCTCTTGTTACTTCATATGTGATTCTGTTGTTACATATGTTCATAAGCCACTGTGAAAGTGCTGTAATTCCAACAAATATACCGATTCTTATAAGTATATTCACAATCTTTGCAAAATCCACATTATTCACACCGATAATGCAGTCAATTCCACGACCTACAAGAATTGGTACATAAAGTGTAGTTGCAACAGTTACTGCTGCCATAATAAGCGATAATATTATAAAAAAGCTGTGCTTCTTAATTCTTTTAAGGAGTTTTACAAATGTTGATTTATTCTTCTTCATTATGCTACACCCCCTTCTGAATCTGCTTTCCTAAACTGTGATTCATATATCTCTTTATAAACCTCACAATTTGCAAGAAGCTCGTCATGTGTTCCCATTCCTGCAACCTGTCCGTCATCTAATACGATAATGAGATCAGCATACATAAGTGATGCCGCTCTCTGTGAAACTATGAACACAGTAGGAGAATTGTTCATTCCCCTTATAGCTTTTCGAAGTGCTGCATCAGTTGCAAAATCAAGAGCTGATGCACTGTCATCAAGAATAAGCACATCCGGCTTTCTTACGATTGCTCTTGCAATAGTAAGTCTCTGTCTCTGGCCGCCTGAAAGGTTCTTACCTCCCTGCTCTATAACATAATCCAGACGCCCCTGCTTAGAATCTACGAATTCCTTAGACTGTGAAATCTCAAGTGCTTCATCTATCTGCTCATCTGTAGCACCCTTCTTTCCCATCCACATATTCTCTCTTATAGTACCTTTAAAAAGTACTGCTTTCTGCATAACGATACCGACCTTATTTCTTAAAGTCTCAATATCATAATCTTTAACATTTACACCATCAACAAGTACTTCACCCTGTGTAGCATCGTACAGTCTCGGAATAAGATTAACAAGACTTGATTTACCTGAACCAGTACCACCGATAACACCGATTGTCTGGCCTTTCATAGCCTTGAAATTAATTCCTTCAACTGAAGGTGCACCTGAACCACTGTATGTAAGTGAAACATTCTTAAATTCAACACCTGGCTGTTCTTCCTTAGCTACAGCTTCCTTAACGCTGCCATCTGCCATTCCAGATGTTACATCGAATACAGACTCAATTCTTCCTGCACATGCAAGTGCCTTAGTTATTGTAATGATAAGATTGGCAAGCTTGATAAGTTCAACTAATATCTGTGACATATAATTGTAAAGTGCAACGACCTGTCCCTGTGTAAGTGCACCGGCGTTAACTCTTACTCCACCAATCCATATAAGTGCAATTATTGATACATTTACAACAACATAAGTAAGCGGATTCATAAGTCCTGATATCTTACCAACAAATTTCTGTAATCTGTTAAGGCTTTCGTTATCGTTTTTGAAACGCTTAATCTCATCCTGTTCCTTATTGAATGCTCTGATAACTCTCACACCGGTAAGGTTCTCTCTTGTTATTCCAAGAATCTTATCAAGTCCTGACTGTACATTTTTGTACATAGGTCTTGTTGCAAGCATGATACCGAATACGATAAGTGCAAGTACCGGGATTGCCGCAACAAATACAAGTGCTGCCTTCACATCAATAGTAAATGCCATAATCATCGCACCAAATACAATAAATGGTGAACGAAGGAACAGTCGCAGTACCATGTTGATACCATTCTGCACCTGATTAATATCACTTGTCATTCTTGTTACAAGTGTCGATGTACCAAGTGTATCCATCTCTGTGAATGAGAATGTCTGGATATGTGCAAATAAACTGTGTCTCATTCCTGTTGCTGCACCAACTGCAGCCTTGGCACTGAAATACTGTGCTGTGATGGCACATACAAGTCCTATGATTGCAAGAAGTATAAGCATAAAACACATCTGCATAATGTATCCCTTGTCTGCATTAACAATACCCTTATCGATAACTGATGATACTACCAGCGGCACAAACAGCTCAAATATCGCCTCAAGCATCTTAAAAAACGGTGCCAGAACACATTCCTTTTTGTAATCCTTAAGGAATCTCATAATCATTTTCATAAGAAAACTTCCTCCATTAATTCAGTGACACTAAAGCGTCCATAAGAAACTTATATGAATAACATCTCTTCATGCCAAAGTACTCTCTATAAACTTCATAATTGTAATATGAATGTTCAAACTGTCTTGAATACAAATGTGCTATATCAACGCGCATTGTAAAATCTGGCATACAGCCGGACGCCTGATTAGCTGCTGCCATAATGTCCACTGCAAGTATGCCTATAACCGCATTCTTGGCTTTAAGAAGGGCATCGTAATCATTCACTGCGTCAAGCATATATCTGTATACATAGTACATTGCAAGCTGCTCATATTCATGTGCAAATACTTCACTTCCCGCATGGTAAGTTTTCATTACCGCTGCAAGCCCAGAATCATCCGCCAGCCCGTCAAGGAACTGTCTTACTCTTGCCACATGAATATTCCAGTCAGGATTGATTACCTCCATTCCTTTAAAGTCATCAAAGAAATGCCTCAATCCCTTTATCAGCCTTTTGCCATGCAGCTTAGCATCCCGGCTTTTTAGTCTGTCAAGCAGCTCCTCTCTGTAATCAGCTCCACAGAACCGCTTTGCAACACCAGCTATAAGCTCGTCCCTTTCAGCATCAAGATGCTTCTGGATACGCTTTGCATAATCAAGGTAGAGCATCAGTCTCTCAAATATACTTATATCCCTGTCTGATATTATTCCAAAAGCCACTATTCTTGCCTGCCGAAGCTGCATATATGTATATGCGTCTATATCATTAGGCTCAGGCGTAAGGCTGTTATCCTCAGCCGTATCAAATGTAAGTTCATCTTTATAAGAAAACATCAGCTCACCAGCCGTCTTACACGAGGGTGCTATGCCAATCTCTCTTATATTGCCATAATCGTTAATAAATCTTGGAAACTCTGCACATGTTTCACACAGCTTATCCTCTCCAAGTTCTATATATAAATCGCACAGATTATCATCATTAAGAAAAGGACATCGTCCTCCTTCTTTCAGTGTAAATGTACATTCTCCGTCCTGTGATGGTACCATTACACTCTTCAGGCGCTTTCCAAAAGCACCTTTAACTGTTTTATAATATTTGTAAGAATCCTTATCAACATCGACATCCCACCCGGCACAGCATGTATCTGTACAGGCCCCTGCAATGCATCTGAAATCCTTATAATAATGTGGTGTCATTACCTTCATTTTATTATCTCCCGCATATAAACCGGTATGTTAAGTGCATCTGTTAACTACGCAAAAATTGTCTGCCACACCTTATTAGTGCAGCAGACACATTTACATGTACATATTATTATAATTACTGTTCTTTTTCTTGTCTACAATATACTTATACACTGTGACACACGCAAGAATAATCATAAGCCCCTCTGCTGCCATGTATGTATAGAACAGATATGGCTGTCTTAACGCTGACACAAGAAGCGGTGAACTGATTGCAAAGTCATACATCCCAGTATCGCCTATATACTTAGACATAACAACCGTACTCATGATTGTTATATTAGGAAAAGACATATTACCAAGCACAAGTGCCACAATCAGCACCGTATTGCGTATCAGAAAAAATGTCCTGCTCACCTTAGCCTTACTAAGACAGCTCATAACAATGCCTCCGATTATACATACAAGAAATAAAAGAAACATCATATACATCTCAGAAGCTGCAAATGCAGACACTTCTGTTGTCGCAGTCTCATATCCTGTAAGCAGTGCAAAGAACCCAAATATAGAGCGGCCACCCACAACGCATGCCGCCAGAACAAATAATAATAGTAATAAATTCCTTCTGTTTAACTTCCTGTTATCCATAATTCCTCCATTTGTATTATTATCGCAATTATGGAGACAGATTTCAATAAATATTTGCGCAAACTTCATATTTTATTGTCACCCGCCACCACTCACCCCTCAGGCACGCACTGGTCCGCAGGGGTCTGGAACGATTCGTTAGAATTGCGTTAATTTATCAGGTGGTGCTTTTGGCTTAAAGTTTGTGTCTATATAAACTTACTCCGCCACTTTATTGCCTCGTCACGATACGCAATTGCTGTCTCCATAAGTTCATTATACTGTGCCTTAGCACTTTCTATTGTTGCCTCAAGCTGGCTTATTGTCTGTATTGCCTGTCTGTTTTCCTGCATATATGTATTAAGCTGGTTTTCGTACTCTGATATTTTCTGATCATTCTGCATCAGCATGTCTGTATCCTGACATTTAATGAATTTTCCATCTGATGTTATTTCGTAGAAACTGTCTACATACAAAAATGCTTTTCCCTGCATTCCAAACACTTCATACATATCAACATTTTCACAATCAACAGGAATATTAAGACTGTCACCTTCTTCCAGTGGGTAGACAGCTCGCAGCGACAGTCTGTCCGTAAGCGGGTTTGTCACCATATAAAACAGCATTAACCTGTCTTTATTTACTACAAGCTGTGGACAGTGCATATCTGGGTTCTCGCTGCTTTTCACACGAAAAAGTGCTTCGTTGTTCATCACATTTTTAACAAGAATATCTCCGTTCTGGTTCTGATATGCATAATATATTGTGTCTCCAAGCACTACATCTGAAAGTCCGTCCAAAAAGTCTGACACAAGCATTATCGGGCGTTCTATACCGTCTATGTACGCCGTTCTCAAAAATATATATCGTGATATGCTATAGATTATAAGCCGTCTGTCGCTGCCTGCTGTGTATACATTTGCCATAAAAGGACACTCCCGTTTTTATACTATTATATGGTCACGCGAATGTAGATAGAACATATAATGTAGTAAAGAAACGAAGAAGGAAAAGATAATGGCTAAATGTAAATGCAGCAAATGTGGTTCTACCCGCATTGTAAGCAATATTGTGCAGAACATGCCTAATGGCTGCTTTGATGTATGCACGAACCCGATATGCGGTTCCCCCGATGAACTCAGTATTCTTGCCCCTCTTATCTATGATGAGATAGGTATTAATCTGTGTACCACATTCGCTGTCGGCACAGATATTTCAACGACTTATCCAACAGCTACCAACGCATCAGTCAGTGTTATAGATATAGCCTACACTTATGGTGATGAAAATGTTGAAATCACCCAGATAGCCGGAAGGCCTAACTGCTACTCTGTGAAACTTGCCAACCTTACTGTAACATTTGCAGTAACGCTTTATGATGAGTCATGCAGAGCATTAGCAACTCTTACCCCAACGGCAGTCTACCTTCCTAACTCAACTACTGCTGCAACTTATGATGAAGATACCAATCCGACATCTGTCACCCTTGAAATATTCGCTCCTTACGGAGTTTCCTACAACTCGAATAACGCAACTCCACCTGTTTATACACCTGCACTTAACAGTATAGGTTTCTTGTCATCTGCCAATGTTGTAACCCAGGGACTCAACCTTTATGCAATACCTAAGCTTTTAGGTCTTGATACTACAGATGACGAGGTTACTGTAGGTCTCACTCTCATCTTACAGAGCCTTTACTTCTGTGGATACCGCGTAACAAGTGCCGGCAGAATCTCAACGCCTAAGGGAAGCATTGTTTCCGGTGAAGAATCTGACTGCATCAAGTTTGTTTGCGGAAACCTCTTAGACAGAGCCATCAAGCCTCTCGATTTAAGTCCACCTTCATGCGAAGGTAACTTAAAGAAAGACTGCAAGAAGCCTTGCATGAATGACTGCACCGACACTCTTAATACTAACAGCACGGCCTGCCAGAGTGCATGTAATAATGGCAATAGCAGCCAGACTTCCTCTGGTGCATGCACCGGACCTTGCAATGGCATATACAGCAAGACTAACTGATAACTTCTATCTGTGGGAACAGACGCCTGCTTGTCATCTGTTCCCATGTACATATTTTCTTCCTTTGGACTTCTGCGCGCCTTTCCTCCGCTTCAACGTCCAATCCACCGCTCTTTCTTGCTCCTTTTGGACTTCCTCCGTGTATTCCTCTGCTTCAACGTCCAATCCGCCACGCCGCTTCTTCCCTTTTGGACTTCCTCCGTGCATTCCTCTACTTCAATGTCCAATCCACCACTCTTTTCCGTTCCTTTTGGACTTCCTCCGTGCATTCCTCTGCTTCAACGTCCAATCCACCACTCAATTTCTTCCCTTTTGGACTTTTGCTTGCCTTTCCACTACTTCAACATCCAATTCCAATCTATTCGCTCCACAATTTCTTCCATCGCAAATATTTTAATTGCTAATTTCCCTACTATGTGTGTATAATTAATGAAATATATTATATTGAACTGCTGTAGACACAACTGTAAAGTGAATATATTCGCTTTGCAGCGTCCGTATACACCACAGTTCGCATGGAAAGGAGTTACTAATGAATTTTAAAAAGTACAGGTCGAGATTCCTTTTGGTTTTTGCGACCCTCACTCTCTTGTTCTCTTCTGTTCTTCTTACTTCATGTCAGGGCAAGAAGATTAAGAACACTGTATTTTCTGTAGATGATCTTGCAGGCAAGACTATTGGTGTTCAGTTAGGAACAACTGGTGATACTCTCGTAAGTGATTACGAAACTGACGGTTCTGGCACAACCGTATCAAGATACAACAAAGGTTCTGATGCTATACAAGCTTTAAAGCAGGGTAAAGCTGATGCTGTTGTTATTGATGAACAGCCTGCTTTAGCATTTGTTAAAGCTAATCCAGACCTTACAATTCTTGAAGAAGAATTTGCAAATGAGGATTATGCCATCTGTGTTGCTAAGGGCAATTCCCTTACTGCAAAGCTCAATGAGGCTATTGAAGTACTTATGGCAGATGGAACTATCCAGAAGCTTATTGACGATTATGTTGGCGATAATGCTACATTTTCAGGTTACAAATCACCAGACGGTATAAGCCGTACTAATGGAACTCTTGTTATGGCTACAAATGCTTACTTCAAGCCATACGAGTACTATGAAGGGGGTTCTATTATTGGTATTGACGCTGATATTGCACAGGCTATTGCTGATTACCTCGGCATGAATTTAAAGATTGAGGATATGGAATTTGATTCAATTATCACTGCCGTATCTTCTGGTAAAGCTGATTTCGGTATGGCTGGTATGACAGTTACTGATGAGCGTAAGAAAAATATTGATTTCACAACTACTTATACAACTTCTAAACAGGTTATTATTGTCCGTGACGACAATGCGTCTGCATCAGGCATGAGCTTTGCTGAGAAGTTCAAGACAGACTTCATCAAAGAAGCAAGATACACATATCTTCTTAAAGGTCTGTTAAATACAGTAATTATTGCATTCTTTGCAGCACTTATGGGTGTTGTTATTGGTTTCCTTATTGCAGTTGTCCGTTCTAACCATGATAAGACAGGACACATGAAGATTCTTAACTTCATTTGCAACATTTATCTTACTGTAATCAGAGGAACACCAACTATGGTACAGCTGCTTATTATCTATTATGTAATATTCAGCTCTGTACACATTGACAAGCTTATTGTTGCGATACTTGCATTTGGTATCAACTCAGGTGCTTATGTTGCCGAAATATTCCGTTCAGGTATTATGTCTATTGATAACGGACAGTTTGAAGCAGCAC
>ERZ772865.912-NODE-912-length-31813-cov-8.704988_pt1 | contig 31813 bp, 23 predicted proteins | sample MGYA00512133_ERZ772865 | MGnify/ENA primary metagenome ERZ772865 (study PRJEB29015, sample SAMEA2737722) | human gut metagenome | biome: human gut; feature: human-associated habitat; material: faeces | place: China | collected 2012 ...
TGCCGGTGTTAAAGCGGATTGCCGATATTCAAATGGTGCAGGGAAACATCGAAGGATGGATAAGTACCAAAGAAGTGATTGCGATGAAATTTTTGAAAGGCGAGGAACGTTGTCTGGTTCTTAATTCCATTGGCGACAAAACCGGCGAAATCGGCTTTTACCGGAAAGCGCTTGAAGAATGCGACAAAGCCCGGATGCCGTCTTCGTCCAAAATTCATGTGCGGGAAGTGACATATGAAAAAATAGCCCTGAAAGCAACGGACGAAACGGTTCGCAAAGAGGCGGAGCAGCAGCTGGCGGAGGTAAGACGGCAAAAACAGCAGGCCTATCGGCAGTTGCTGAACGGCGGAAAAGGGAAAATCTGACGGCGGGTGTTTTGCGGCCGGAAGTTTGGTATATGATAAAAGCCCCGTTTGACGGGGCTTTTGACGTGAATGCGGGCAGGCGTTTTATTTGTCTTTGCCGCAGCCGCAATGTCCGGAATCTTTTTCGCCGCAGTCTTTGCCGCACTGACAGTTGTCGCCGCATTGGCAGTCTTCGCACTGGCAGTTCGGATTGTTGCATTTTCCCATTTTTTTCTCCTCTGAATATATAAAGGTTGCTTGATCAATATAGTCTGCCGTTTGTGCGCTGTCAACGATTTACCATTGTTCAAGGGCGTCAAAAATGTGTCTGAGTTCGCGGGAGTCCTCTTCGCCGATGCCGGTGATGTAGAAGATTTCCCCGCGGGCGGGGTTGATGATGCAAAACTGTCCGCAGAGGTCTGTAAATCCGCGGTCGGCGGCGGTTTCTCCCGTTTCCGGCAGGGAAACTTCGGTACGGCGCGGGAGAAAGGCGTATTCTTTGGCAAAAACGGGATTTTGTTCGATTTGTTCAACCGCCGGCAGAAAAGAAGAAGGGTAAACCGGTTGCATATCGGTAAAATAAACGACAAACTTTTGATTTTCGTTGTAGAAATTGCCGTATAAAAGCGAATTTTGCAAATATGCGCGGCCACGCGGGCGTCCAGCCCGGCCATGCCGCTTTTCAGCGTCTCGATGGCGGCGCGGTGGTCCGCGGCCTCGCGCTCGATGCTCTCGCGGCCCTGCCCGGCGCGCTCCAATTCGGACGCAGCCTCGTCGATGCGGAACCGGCTGTGCTCGCTCTCGTTTTTCAGGACGGCGATCTCGCTCTCGCTGCCGGCGTTTGCTTCGGTGATGGCGCGGATGTCGGCGTTGGCCTGCTCGACGGCCAGCATCAGCTGCTGGGCCTCGGCACGCAGGGACGCGCTTTTTTCGTCAAACTCGTCCAGCTGGCGGCTCAGGCGGTCATAGTCGGCCTGGGCGGCCTCGTACTTGCGCTGCTGGTCGCGCAGCGAGTCGTTGGCGCGGCGGATGGCATCGACCCAGAGTGTGATCTCCAGCGTCTTGCGTCTCTCGCTCAATTCCAGAAACTGCTGGGCCTTCTCGCTGTCGCGTTTCAGGGGGCCGACGCGCTTTTCCAGCTCACCCAGAATGTCCCGCAGGCGCTCTAAGTTGCCCTCGGCGGCGTCCAGGCGGCGCTCGGCCTCGTTTTTGCGGTAGCGGTACTTGGCGATGCCGGACGCTTCCTCAAAAATTTCGCGGCGCTCCGCTGATTTTGCACCGACGATCTCGGCAATGCGGCCCTGCCCGACGATGGCATAGCCGTCGCGGCCAATGCCGGTGTCGAGCAGCAGCTCGTACACGTCCTTTAAGCGGACGTTCTGGCCGTTGATGGAGTATTCACTCTCGCCGCTGCGGTAGTACCGGCGGCCGATCGTGACCTCGTCGGCGTCCATGTCCAGACCGTGGTCGCTGTTGTCGATGGTCAGCGCGACGGAGGCATAGCCCATGGCACCGCGGGACTGGGTGCCGCCGAAGATGACGTCCTCCATCTTGCCGCTGCCGCGCAGCTGCTTGGAGCTGGTCTCGCCCAGAACCCAGCGGATGGAGTCGGAGATGTTCGACTTGCCCGAGCCGTTCGGCCCGACAACGCCGGTAATGCCCTCGCCGATCTCGATCTTTGTCTTATCGGGGAAGGATTTGAAGCCTTGGATTTCCAGTTCTTTCAGGCGCATTCCATGGGTACCTTTCAAAATTCTTAAAATGGTCGTAGGGGCCGGGCATGCCCGGCCCTCAACCTCGCCTTATGTACCCGTAAACGGGTCGCGATTTTTATGCCGCGGGCCGGGCATGCCCGGCCCCTACGGTGGCAGCGTCTCTGTAGAGGCGAACATGGTTCGCCCGCCCGTTCACCACTTTCCTTTTTAACGAGGTAACATCATGAAAGCCCGAATCATCCGCGAACCCCGCTGCGCCTTACTCTGGCGCATTGACGAAAGCTACCCCAACTATGCCGCCATCGCCCGCGCGGCCAGGCGCTATGGCGTCAAGCTCCGCCCCGTCGCGGACGGCGACCTCGGCGGCATCGTCGGGGACCTCTGCGCGGGCAGGCCGGCCCCGGCGTTTGCGCCGCTTATCGCGGTGCCGGACCGCCCGGCCATCATCGTCAGCGGACTGCGCCATGACAACGGCGAGTTGGGCGCGTTCCTTGACCTTATCAAAATGGGCGGCGCGTCCATTCCGGTGCGCAGCATGGTCACGCCCACCAGCAAGGGCTGGACGCTGGCAAACCTGCTGCTGGAATTAAACACCGAGCACGAGACCGTGCAGGGCGGCAACGCATGAAGCGCCGCCTGACCGCGCTGCTGCTGGTACTGCTTTGTCTGCCGCTGACCGCCTGCCAAAAGCAGCAAAATTTGTACAGTGCCACCTGGTTCGACCTGTTTGACACTGTCGCCATCGTGCAGGGCTATGCCGACAGCCAGGACAGCTGGAACGCCCAGACACAGGCCATGTACAGCGATTTACAGCGCTATAACGAATTGTTTGACATCTACCACCACTATGATGGCGTCATCAACCTGTATGATGTCAACGCCCGGGCCGCCGCTGCGCCGGTGCAGGTCAGCGACGAGCTGTACGCATTTTTGCGCTGGTGCAAAGACACCGCTTACCCTGCCGCCAACGGCGCGACGAACATCGCCGCAGGTGCGGTGCTGCGCCTGTGGCACGATGCGCGGGAGAGCGACTCCCCTGCCCCGCCCGACGCGGACGCCATCGCGGCGGCGCTGGCGCATATCGACATAGAAGATCTGGTTCTGGACGATGCAGCACAAACCGTCTATTTTGCTGACCCGGAGATGGCGCTCGACGTCGGTGCGGTGGGCAAGGGCTACGCCGTGGAGCAGACCGCCCGGGCCGCACAGGCCCGCGGGCTGACCGGCGCCCTGCTGAACATCGGCGGCAACGTGCGCGCCATCGGCACAAAGCCCGGCAGCAAGCCCTGGACCGCGGGTGTTGAGAACCCCTGGGGCGATGACCCCGCGTACATACAGGCTGTCGAACTGGCCGACGGCGACAGCCTGGTCATCAGCGGCGACTACCAGCGCTACTTTGAGTACGACGGCGTGCGGTACGCCCACCTGATCGATCTGACGACGGGCTACCCTGCCCGCTACGTCAGCAGCGTGGCCGTGCTGGCCCGCGCCGACACCGGAGGTCTGGCCGACGCGCTTTCCACCGGGCTGTTCTGTCTGCCCGAGGAGACCGGCCAGGCCCTGGCCGCGCAAAACCACTATGCCGTCCTCTGGATGCACCCTGACGAGACCACGAGCCAGAGCGCAGACTGGCCGCAATAAAAACAACCCCCGATTTCCTGAAATCGGGGGTTATATATTTGCTGTAATTTTATACAAACTGTTATGCGCGGGCACACGAAAAAATCCAGAAAGGCGCAGAGGAAATCAAGAGAGCGCATAGGAGCTCGCTCCACTCCGTTCCGCTCGCAATCCGCCTAATCTCCAAGCCAACTCCAAGAACATTCCAAGTCCACACCAAGCAAAATCAACGCATTATCTCATGTTTTCCCGCATGGGACAGAATGAGAGAGGATTGGAAACAAAAAAGAAAGCAGGCCCCAGAGCCGGATGGCGGAGGGGCCTGCGTGTGGATTCTTAACTTGTCTCTTTGTCCTTCGGTGAACGCCCTGTATCATAGTAATATAGAAAAGAATATAAGTCAATATGTGACGATAAACTGTAACTTTTATAAATGCACTTTTAAATTAAAAGCACTTGACAATACTGCCCGTTTAAACGTATGCTATATGTAAAGAATAACGAACGGATAGGAAGTGTTTTGCCATTTTTAACTACGAGTATAAGCCGAAGAAAACATCGCAGGAACTTGTTGCGATGCTAAAGGATGAAAAGGGCATAACCTTTTCCATTATGTCAGAGACAGAGGCAGCAGAATATCTTTCCAAGAGAAATAATTATATGCGGACGGCCTCTTATCGAAAGAACTATGCAAAGCATGAGACCGGCGCGCAGGTCGGAAAGTACATCAATCTGGATTTTGCCTATCTTGCAGAACTGTCAAACATTGACTTCTACTTACGGGAGCATCTCTTGAAGATGTGCATTGATATTGAACATGCACTGAAAGTGGCACTGCTGGCAGAGATTGAGCAGAACCCGCAGGAGGATGGCTATAAAATCGTATGCGGCTTTTTGGAGAAGTATCCGCAGGTAAAGCGCTCGATTGAGCAAAAAGCAGATGCGATATTTACGGGTGACTTGATAAACAAATACTTCAATTTATGCTATGTGGTGGATAGCCGGACAAATGCTTGCTCGGTAAAAATCATCAATGTGGACTGCCCTGTTTGGGTGTTGGCGGAAATCATTAGCTTTGGCGATTTGATAAAGCTGTGTGAGTTCTACAGCACAAATTATCGTCAGTTCTTTGCAGTGGCGCTGGATAGGAACATTATCAACCCGGTAAAGAGTCTGCGGAACGCCTGCGCCCATAATAATTGCCTGTTTACTTCGCTTAGGCCAAGCAAAACAACCAGACCGCCGCAGGTGATTTCCAGAATGGCAGCGAGAGTTCCCGGCATTTCCAGAATAGAAAGAACAAAGAAACTTTCCAGTAGACCGGTGTTTGAAATTATCTGCCTGCTTTATGAATACCAATTGGTTGTGAGTCCGAAAGTTAAGGAAAATCGGATGGCTGCGTTGAAAGAGTTTGCAGATGGGCGAATGATAAAACATATGGACTATTTCACTGGGGATGATGGCAACCAGTTGGTAGAATCCACCTTACTTTTTATAAGAAAGGAAGTTGACTTTTTCTCATAATAGGCATATAATACTAATGTAATCAAAAAGATACTATATCTTTTGTGAGGACGACGTTACTGACGCCGTTCTCATTTTCTTTTATGTGTAATGAAATGCAGCCCGTAAGGCGATAAATGCTTTGCGAGCTGCATTTTTGTATCAGAAGGAAAAAGGTCGCTTGGAATTTGATGGAGGTTGGATTTATTGTTTTCCTTTTTTGGAAAAAGAGTTATATGTAAAGAACCTGCTTAGTGGTTATGCCACAAGCATTTTCTGCGTAAATTTTACAATTACAGGTGTTACAACAGAGACGCATACAATGATTCCAAAACCTACAATGTGAGAACAGACATTTTGCGATTGTTGCTGATGACGTGTGCAATAGTTTTCGTTCAAGGCAGTAAGTTTTTCGGCAGTAGACATGTCTTTAGCGGAAATAATTAGCTTTGACTTCTCATTGTAAAGCTCCTTTGACGCTTTTTCAGATTCGTTGAACGCATTAGAAACTATGATGCTCATTTCATTGAATACTTCATTTTGCATAGAGCTTGGAGCATTTGTGACAGGTGTGATTGACTTGCTGTTCATGGCTGTCCTCCTTTTGTGCGAGTTTCTATATGATGTGGAAGTTGCTTGACAACTACTATTATAGCTGGTATTCTCTATTATGTAAATATCAAGTATGATATATAGATGACATAAATTTAACAAGAAATATCGGAGAATTATACAATGAATGATATAAACGAGAAGAAAGCTTCTATTTGGTGCGAGCGATTCGGTAGATTGATGAAAGAAAATGGATATACGCAAGAGGCGTTTTTGAAAGAATATAGAAAGAAATATGGCGGCGGGACACAGGCAAATGTTAGCCGTTGGCTTGGCGTGGGTCGTGTGATAAAAAAGGATGGAACACCTAAAGAGATAGGCTTTCCATCTTACGAAAACATGTTAAATATCGCGAATTTCTTTGGCGTGACAGTCGGATACCTTACGGGAGAAACAGATTTTGAAACGTTTGAAATGGAAAAAGCATGTAAGCAAATAGGAATAGATGAAGATACGGGGAAAGCTATTAAAGGTATAGTTACAGGAGAAAGTGTTGAGCCGTTTGGGAAATATGAGGCAAAAGAATTTGGAGCCGTATTTAAATACTTAGTAACAGCGAATAGTTTTCCTGTGCTCATAAAAAAGGTCAGAGAGTATGCGGAAAATGTCTACTACATGAAAAATCCTATCAATTATTTAGAGATAGCAAAACAGAAAATAAGCAAAGACATAATAGACTTGGCAATTCAATGTATAGATTATCAGGTAGAACACGATGATGAATATGGGAATATTGACGATTTTAAGGAAAATGGCATCGAACCGACAGAAGAACTATTGAAAGCCATCCGAATACTGAATGAAGCAGAGGACAAAGATGACGGAGAAGTGATGCTGTGCGAGCGGGATGTTGAACTGTCAGAATATAAGTTGCAAAAAGTATACTTCGAGATAATAAAGGAAATCGTATCCGATAAGAATTTGTCTCAAATGGCAATTCCACGAAATGAAGATACTAACTTGGCAAAAATCAAGTATGCCAATTAAATGTGTGGCTTTAGAGAGTAGAACGTAACTCCCCTTTATATTTGTAATACGTATTCCGTGCAATGCCAATAAGCTTAATGCAATCTGCATCGCTGAGTGTGCCGTCAAAATCCTTGCTGTACTTTTTGATGGCATCCTTGCAAGCGGCAGCTTTCTTGACAACCAATTTGCGGCCACGTTCCTGCCCTATCTGCTTGCCGTTTAGTTTGGCGGTCAGCATTCCCTCTCTTGTGCGTTGGTGCAGGTCGTCAACTTCCTTTTGAGCTTGCGCAAAGGCAAGGCGTATCTGCTCTTTGGCGAGGTCAACGGTGTACTGATTCAGTGCAGCAATGACCGAGGATACAAAACTGTCGGTAGCGGCATTGCCGGTTTTCAGCTGGGTGCTGATTTGCCGCTGGATGGTCTGGCGGTAAGTCTCCGTGTTGATGTGTGGTTCTTTGAGAAAGCAAAGCGTTACATTTTGGGCGTACAGGTCTTCGTATAGTTGGCAACCCTCGTCTGCATTACGGCTCATACGAGATACACTGTCGAATACGATGGTGTCCCCCAGTTGCACAATATGCAGCAGCTTGTCTAGTTCTTTGCGCCCCTGATATGTTGTGCCTGTGTAAACTTCGCGGATAATATGCGCGGTTGGATATGTTGCCAAAATGTTGCGTACTTGCCGTTCGATATTTTGCTGCGGTGTGGAAATACGGCAGTAACCATATATCTGCATGGCGGTATCACCTCTAAGGCTCGTTAATTTTGATACTGATAGTATACTTACTTTGTCATACGATAGCAAGCACTTTTAATACTACTTGTGCATAGCTTAAATTTGATACTGGAAATGATGGCGGTGGTCGCTTGTGTGACCGCCGCCATCGTTCTACTTTTCGGATGTGGCCGCAAGACTGCACCATGCGCAGGTTTTGCACTCGGCCATTTCCCCGCAAGGGGGAACGCCGGTATCTGGTTCGTATGGGCAGGAATGGTAATCGTATTGCATTGTAGTGCTCCTTATTAAAAGTGTACATATAAAAATGGCGGTCTACTCTCACTCGACCATTATCGCTGTTATTGTGACTTATTCGGTAACAACCATCTTTTCCATACAGTCGCCGCATATCAGGTTGATGACCTTGGTCGCTCGGCAACTATTGCCACATTTGGGGCAGATATATTTGCGGGTACTGCTTGGCTTTTTCGTTCTGGTTTCCGCTCCTGCACTGCTGTTGCCGCCCTTGGGGAGCGTTCCGAGTACATCCAGCAGGTTAAGGCTCTCGACCATCTGGAAATCTTGCCAGCCCTGCTCCTCTACAAAATTCAGAAGTTCAAGACCGGGGCTGGTAATTGTCCAACCATATTTGGGATGGTGTTCGACTTCCAGACCGTGGGTTTCTGCAATGTGCTTGAAATTCTTGTTGTGATATACGCCGTTATTGCTGGTGTCCTTTATACCGTGTTCGGCGCAATACTCGTGTACCATCTCATGGACTAACACGCCAGCCAGAAAAGCACACTCTTGGTTTAAGCTGGCAGAACTTATATTGATTTCGTAGCGCCGTTCTTCGCCTGTTTTCCAAACCTTACCAGTGGTGAAGTGCCCATACGCGCCAGCGGTCTTTTTCAAGCTGATAACGACCTCCGGCAATTCACCGTCAAAAAAGCGGCTATTAAGTGCTCGGAACATTTTCTCAAGCTGTCCTGCCACGCGGCTCGTTTTAATCGTCTGTTTCATTTTCGTTGTCCTTTCGTCTTAAAAGTTCACTTTTAAATCCCCGCCGAAGCGGTTTGCAGGTTTGGCCCCTGCCGGCGAAAAGAAAAAGTAAGGCCCACACCCCTGTGTCAACAAATCATGGAATATCGCAGCATCCCCGCAAAGTGCGAGAATATGCCGTGAAAGTTTGTTGACTAAAGGGTGTGGGCTTATATACTTTTTTGAGCGGCAGGGCCACGCTTCCCCATCCCGCCGCAGCGGTGTACCGTACTATTTTTATTAAAAAATACGATATGTATATATTGACATGATGTATATTATATGCTATTATATACATAACGTATTGCATAACGAATTGTATTTCATCTCGTAAGGGGGCGTTCTGATGAACCGCTATTTCATTTCAGATAAAGAAAGCGACATTCTGATTACTGTCGCAACCAAAGTTTTCGGCTTGAAAATCGGAGACATCATCAATATGGCAATCAAAAACGAGTTCCTGCCGATGACAGAGCCGTTCCGCACAGAGGCAACGTTCATTTTGCAGTGCCGCGCAGAAAATAAATTGGATGCGTGGGAAATCAAGCAGTCAATGACACGCGGCATCAGGGCGTTAGGAACACGCCCGGTGTACGATGCAGACCGTTTACAGGGCTTTTTTGCCAGATACCATTTGCACGAGGACACAGAGAACTGCACCATAACAGAGAATGATGCCTTGTGGGAATCTGCTGTCGAGGTCTATGAGTTCCTCGGTAAACAGATTTCGACTGGCGGCATCAACAAAATTAACGGTGCTCGCTTGGTAGATGATATTTTTGCTGAGTGGGAGGTTCTGTGGGGCGAAAAAGCTGTGTACGATGTAATGGCAGCGCTTGCGTTTCGTTGTGAACCGAGCCTGCCGTTCAGCTGGTTTGACGGCATCCAGTTCCTTGTAGGAATCGAGCGTGATGCAATGGGACAGTGGTGCCGTTTGCCGAGTAGAAAAAAGTAAGACCTGACACGCCTTTGCGATAGTAAGGCGTACAGGTCGCAGCAAGGGCGGTGCTGAAATTCTGCGCGAAAGTGCAGAACTTGGGCACCGCCAATCTTATAGGGGCAGGAACGGCGAAAAGTCGTTCCGATGGGGGCCGCAGCCCCCACTGACGGCAAGCAGGTCTTGTCGGCAGCGGGGAGTCCAGAGGGGTTACGCCCCTTTGGCAAGGTAAGCCCGCAAGGGCGGTGGGAGTTTCCGGGGAAACTGCCATACCTTGTATGGCACATCAGTCCGCGACTAAATGCACTGCTTCGTTGTGCAGGGCATTTCAAGGCGTGGGCGGAGGGGACATGAACCCCGTAAAGGAAAGTGAGATTACAATGGCAAGTGTAGAGAAGTTTTCAGCGGGCGCAGTCCGCAATCAGCTGCGGCACAATCGCCGCGAAATCGAACATTCCGGCAATCCTGACATTGACCCGTCTCGGCAGGGGCAGGACTATGTTCTGTCCCCCGATAGGGGCATGACCGAGTATGACTATTTTTTGCAGCGCAAATCAGAACTGTATTGCTATAACCGCGATGACATAAAGGTTATGGCAGGCTGGGTCGTGACGGCTCCGCAGAATTTAGACCCGGAGCGTTTTGATGACTTTTTCTGCGCAACATACGATTTCTTAGCAAATCGCTATGGTGAGGAAAATGTCGTGCAGGCTATCGTCCATGATGACGAGGGCGGCCAGCCGCATTTACATTTCTGTTTCGTGCCTGTTGTCGAAGACCCGAAGCACGAGCAGGGTTATAAAATCTGCGCGAACGATGTTCTTGACCGCCGCGAACTGCGCAATTTTCATCCTGACCTGCAACGCTATTTAGATACCCACGGTTTAGAAAATGCCCGCGTTATGACGGGCGTGACCAAGCGGCAAGGTGGAAACCGCACTGTCGCGCAGCTCAAAACGGAACGCGAACAGGAATACCAGCAGGAAGTAGAACGCCCCGCGCTGTATTTCGGTGAATCGTCCGGGCCGGAACTTCACTTTTGAGGTACAGCCATGAATCAGGCGGTAATGCTTATCAACTGTTATCTGTACGGAGCGACAGCAGTAATGCTCCTTGTGCTGGTACTGATAGTATATTTGCGCGGGCAGATGAATCATTTTCCAAATCCATTTGCAAAAAAGAATCTTGTGTATCGACATCCGGCGCAAGCAAAAGGGATTCTGTTTGGTAAGAAGTTTGGTCTGTTGGCCTACTCCCCCGAACAGGACGAGGGGCATATTCTTGTACTGGGGCCATCGGGTACGGGCAAAACAAGTGCTTTGCTGATTCCAACACTGCGAAGCTGGCAGGGTACGGCGCTGGTGGTGGATATTTCCGGCGATATTTCAGCTAACGTCAACACGCCCAACAAAATTGTATTTGACCCGACATCGGAAAACTGCATTCCGTATGATGTGTTTGCTTCAATCAATGCGGTAACGGATGAGACAGAACGGCAGGAGCGTTTGGAACAGCTTGCTTATCTACTGTTACCAGACAAAGCCAACGACAGCGAGGCAGGCATATTTTTTACAAAGAATGGCCGAAAAATGATAACGGCAGCGCTTATCTGCTACTACGGTATGGGCTGGGGCTTTGTGGAAATCTGCGAGTTTTTTCTCGGTCACGATTGGCGTAGTTTGCTAAACGATATTGCAAAGCAGCAGAATCCGATTGCTAATATGTTCATCAGTTCGTTCGCAGGCGCGTCAGAGCAGAACACGGCGGGCTGTAAACAGGCGGCAGACGATGCCTTGAAACTGTTTGCCACAAACGAAAAAATTAAAAATGCACTTAGAAAATCGGCCAGCTACGAGCAATCAATCAGCCCGGCCACACTGGAAACAAACAGTATTTACATCTATATCCCAGATGAAAAGCTCAAAATCTATGGCGACCTGCTACGCATTATCACGGCGCAGTCGATGGAATATTTTTCATCCAGACCGCCAGAAAACAAGCAAACGATTCTGTTCTGTCTTGACGAGTTCGCTTCATTCGGCAAGCTGCAAATTGTTGAAAGTCTGCGCAAGCTGCGGAAACGAAGAATTAGAATCCTTGTCCTGACCCAGTCGGTGTCGGATGTTGATATGATTTACGGAAAAGACGAACGCAAAGCAATGCTCGGCAACTTTAAATTTACCGTCATACTGGGCTGCAAGGACACCGAAACGCAAGAGTATTTCTCAAAAATGATTGGCGATAAACGCTCTTTGTTGGCAACAGACCCTACCCAGAAACCGCAACCCATCATCAAACCAGCCGACCTTGCACATTTGGAGCAAGACCTATTTGTAATCTGTGATGACGGCGCAATCCGACTACAGAAAAATTTCTATTTTAAAAACTGAACCCAAAGGCAAAAGGGGCTGCCGAAGCAGCCCCCCTTGCCTTTTTTTGTTATTCTTTTACGATGACAGTAAGATACCGCAGCCGGATAGCACGGCGGATTTCATCAGCAAACTCCGCAGGAATATCGGTGTTGCTGATTTCAACGTCGGGTGCGTGCCATAGGTAAACACCTACAAGCTCTTTTGTGTCGCTCATTTTATAGCCAAATGCTGGTAGGTCTCCCCCTTGAATTGAGACAAAGCCAGTGAAAACATCACGTTTATCTTTGGCATCGGGAATGACATCAATAAAATAAGGAATATGCTCGTTGTAGATGAATTTTGAAACTTCTATAGTGTGATTGGCATTGGTTTCTTTAAACTTTACAATGGCATCATTTACTTCATCAATGAAGTCATCGTTAGAAGTTACGAGCTTGTGTAGCCTGTTACTGCTATCTTCGGTGTCTGGAAAAACGCCAATTACAGGGTCTTCATCTTTTTGCTCGATGATTTCAAACTCCACAGGAGCACCGTCAAAATCAAATGTACCTGTGGCAACGAGTGCACCATCCTCTGGACGATACTCGTTCTTGTCAAGGTGGATATTGTAGGCCATAGATAAGTCTCCTTTCCCTTAGTAACCTACCAAAAGTGTATCACATGGGAAAAACGCCATCAATTAGCAAAATGGTCTATAATCCGAGTGATTTATTGTGCAATCAGTATAAAACTTGCTTTAGTAAAATGATGGCAAACAATCGGCTCGCTTTTTTCTTTGCTACGACAGAACCCTCAAAAACTACGGAAAATAGCTGTGAAAAGCGGGTGACAAATGCCCGCTTTTTCGTTATAATAGATAAAAATATGTATCGTTGGCTGCAAGTCCGATTTATGGGATGGTGCATTTGCTACAATATACATAGGGTTAAAAAGTGTATTTAAAATTTGGAGGAATCACGATGCCGGATAATAAAAAAGAGCAGGAACGCGAAGAACTTCACCGCGCAATATGGGCGATTGCGGACGACCTGCGCGGGAGCGTGGATGGCTGGGATTTCAAATCCTACGTTCTGGGCATCATGTTCTACCGCTACATTTCCGAGAACTTGACAAACTACATCAACGCGGACGAAATCGCAGCGGGCAACGCGGATTTTGACTATGCCAAGCTGTCTGACGAGGAGGCAGAGCAGGCGCGGGAGGACTTGGTGCAGACCAAAGGCTTCTTTATCCTGCCGTCTGAACTGTTCGTCAATGTCCGCGCCCGTGCGCTGCAGGACGATAACCTCAATATGACGATGGAGGCCGTCTTCCGTCATATCGAGGATTCGGCAAAAGGCACCGAGAGCGAGGACGACTTTGCCGGTCTGTTCGATGATATTGATGTCAACAGCAACAAGCTGGGCGCTACGGTGGCAAAGCGCAACGCAATGCTCGTCAAGCTGCTGGACGGCATCGGTGCCATGAAGCTCGGTGAGTACAAGGAAAATACGATTGATGCGTTTGGCGATGCGTATGAGTACCTGATGAGTATGTACGCCTCCAACGCTGGTAAGAGCGGCGGCGAGTTCTTCACCCCGCAGGAGGTCTCGGAACTGCTGACCCGCCTTGCTGTTGTGGGCAAGACCGAGGTCAATAAGGTCTATGACCCGGCCTGTGGTTCCGGCTCTCTGCTGCTAAAAGCGGCGAAGATTCTGGGCAAAGAGAACGTCCGGCAGGGCTTCTTCGGGCAGGAAATCAACCTGACGACCTACAACCTGTGCCGTATCAATATGTTCCTGCACGATATTGATTTTGACAAATTCAATATTGCGCATGAGGATACGCTGATTTCGCCCCAGCATTGGGACGAGGAACCCTTTGAGGTCATTGTCAGCAACCCGCCCTATTCTATCAAATGGGAAGGCGATGATAACCCGGTCTTGATTAACGACCCGCGTTTCTCCCCTGCCGGTGTGCTGGCCCCGAAATCCAAAGCGGACTTGGCCTTTATCATGCACTCGCTGGCATGGCTGGCGACCAACGGTACGGCGGCTATCGTCTGCTTCCCTGGCATCATGTATCGCGGCGGCGCGGAAAAGAAGATTCGCCAGTATTTGATTGACAACAACTTTATCGACTGCATTATCCAACTGCCCGGCAACCTGTTCTTTGGCACCAGTATTGCAACCTGCATTATGGTGCTGAAAAAGAGCAAGGCCGAGAACAAGACGCTGTTTATTGATGCCTCGAAAGAATTTGTTAAGGTCACGAACAACAACAAGCTGACCGAGGACAACATTGCAAAAATCGTGGCCTCGTTCGTTGACCGCGAGGATAAGGACTATTTCTGCCGCCTTGTGCCCAATGACGAGATTGCAACGCAGGATTATAACCTGTCGGTATCCACCTATGTGGAGCAGGAGGACACCCGCGAGGTTATCAACATTACCGAGCTGAACGCAGAAATTAAGCGCATTGTGGCACGGGAACAGGTGCTGCGTGACGAGATTGATAAGATTATTGCGGAGATTGAGACAAATTAAATCGTAAAGTGATAGAAAGGTGGTGGACACGGTGGGAGACAGAAAAGTAGAAGAAAACTGCCTAAATAGAGCGATTGAACTGGCGTTAAAACAATGTGGATGGACAAAAAAGTTCGCAAAGAGACTATATGCCGGGGTACAAGATGGATTTAAAGAAGTGGACAGAGTGCGGCCTGATTTTGTTGTACTGTGTCCGCCAACAGAAAATGAAAAAAGCACGCTGATTGGCATTGAACATTTTCGTGTTGATATGCACGTTACGCAAAAGAAAACAAATGATGTGGCATCAACGGCAATAGTTCAGCAAAAAAATATTAGTGCTTTTTACAACGAGCACCGCGAAAAGGTTTTAGAATCACAGCATATACCGCAAGAAACATTAAATGATTTGGCACAACTGTTAAAAAGCAGAATAGAGGCGGAACAAAAAGCGACATACAGCAATTTTATTGCATCGTTTGAGTATGGGCTGAAAAAGCATGTATCGCATATTGATGCGTATTGGGAAAATTTGAATGGCATTAGAGGTAAAAATGATGCGGAACTTGGATTCCTGATTGAAATTCATGCGGACTTTGACCGTTTGTATTTATGGCATAATGGAAAAGTTAGAAAAGAAACAGGACAGCATACACCAATTTTTGATGATGTCATTAAGTTGATAGAGAAAAACATAGATACAAAGAAAGTATCGTTTGTTATACTCTATTTTGTGGAGACATTTGCCCCCACAAAGGAAAGAGTTGTTATTGTACGGACAAAGAAAATACGAGAGCAATTAAAAAGGCAAAGCGAAGCAATATACAAATACTGCGGTGATGATTTTAGATTAGAGCCGTTTGAATTACCTTATGAAAAATCTATACTTGAAGCCAAGTGCGAAACAAGCGCAAAAGGCGAAAATCAAATAGAAATTTCCATGTCTCGTGATGAAACTCCGGTACAGTATTTTGAAATGCACCTTTTTGCCGCAGCGCATCAGGCATATTGCTATGAAAAGGCAAATATACCTTACGCAACAACTGAAAGTGCATTTTTGATAATAGAACTTTTAAGAGGGTATATCCTTTATTGGAAAAAGCTGCAAATTCCCGGCGCAGAATGGATGGTTTATCCCATTATGAAACATTATGATAAAGCAACGCGCGATAAACGATATGAAGAGTTCAAAAAGCGGTGGAATATTGACGATGGTGAACACGATGAATAAATTAGAAACCTTAGTACAGGAACTTTGCCCGCGGGGCATAGAATATAAACGGGTTAAGGATACTTATAAGCGAATAAAAGGAACACCTATTACAGCAGCAAAGATGAAACAAATAGCGACACCAGATGGCTCAATCCGAATATTTGCAGGAGGAAAAACAGTTATTGATGCCAATGAAGAAGACATCCCTAATGCAAATATTACAAAAGTTCCTGCGGTGTTGGTGCAATCACGCGGTGTCATTGATGTGGTGTATTACGATAAACCGTTTACATTTAAAAATGAAATGTGGGCTTATACGGCGGACGACCCTATAAAAGTGAAATTCTTATATTATGTACTAAAGAATAATATTCAAAAGTTTCGAGATGATGCGGCGGGAATGGGGGCCTTGCCTCAAATATCGCTGCCGGTAACAGAAGAATTTATAATGCCGGTTCCGCCATTGCCAATTCAACAAGAAATAGTGCAAATACTTGACAGTTATACAGAGACGACAGAAAAACTTGTTGTTGAACTCGAAAATGAGCTTACAGCACGCAAAAAGCAGTATGAATACTACCGCGATACGCTTTTGACTTTCGGTGTCCACAGGGGGGGGACATTTGAGACAAGGTGGAAAACGCTGGCGGAACTGGGAAAATGGTCTGGCGGCAAGACTCCATCTATGGCTGAACCTCGCTATTGGAATGATGGAACGATTCCTTGGATTTCTTCTAAGGATATGAAATCCTCTACATTAAGCGATACGCAAGACCATATCACAGAATGGGCGGTAAAGGATGCCTCTATGACGGTTTATCCGCAAAACAGCATTGCGATTGTGACCCGTTCCGGCATACTAAAACATACGTTCCCGGTGGCATATATTCCGTTTGAAACAACTGTAAATCAGGATATTAAAATTCTGTCGGTGGCGGATGATGTACACCCCCGCTATGCTTTTCATGTGATTCAAGGCAATGGCAAGGACATCCTTGTGAAAGCTAAAAAGCAGGGCGGAACTGTAGATTCACTGGATTTTCAAAAGGTGCTTGCCTATAAAGTCCCTGTGCCCCCGTATGAGGTACAGGAGCGCTTGGCAAAAGTGCTTGACAATTTTGATGCCATCTGTTCTGACCTGAACATTGGCTTGCCTGCTGAAATTGAAGCCCGTAAAAAACAGTATGAATATTATCGGGATATGCTCTTGACGTTTGCTGCGGCTGACGACATAATCTTGACAGACAGACAGACAGACAGACAGACAGACAGACAGACAGACAGACAGAGCATAATTAAGCTCTTGCAGTATGTGTTTGGTTATGTAAAGGTTCCGCTAAAGGAAACTGCCAACTTGTTCCGTGGAGAGTATATTACTAAAAACAGTATGGCAAGCGGAAACATTCCAGTTATTCTTGGTGGGCAGGAGCCAGCATATTATGTTGACAAAGCAAACCATACAGGAGAAATCGTAACGGTTGCAAGGAGCGGCGTATCGGCAGGATTTGTTGGATATTGGAACATGCCAATTTTTGTAACGGATGGCTTTGGATATGAAGCAAAAGAAAATGTTATAGTTCCAAAGTATTTATACTATGTTTTGAAGTGTAAAGAAAAAGAATTAAATGCAATGAAACGTGGTGCAGGAGTTCCCCATATCAGCGGAGTAATGCTGGGAGATGTTTTAGTACAGTTGCCAGCAATAGCGAGGCAAGAACAAATAGTCGATACTCTTGACCGCTTCGACACCCTCTGCAACGACCTCACCACCGGCCTCCCTGCTGAAATCGAGGCACGGCAAAAGCAATACGAATACTATCGGGACAAACTGTTAGCTTTTAAGGAGCTGGATAATTGTGAATGATGATGGTATAAACACAGATGGACTTTATGCAGGACTCAAGGCTTTCGCTGACGCTGTTTCAAGTCTTAGAAAAACAGTTGCCCAAGTTCTTCCGAGCTTGATTGAAATTGGAAAAATATTCGGAGAATTTGCGCTTTGGGCAGAAGCGGTAGATAAAATGGCAAATGCGCAAATTGTATTTACAGATGATTTCACATTAGAACTGGCGCACAAATTTTGTGAGGAACCTGATATTGTACAGGCGGTTGATAGGTACTACTATGAAGGAGGACATATTTCTCCGCTAATTGAAACACTTAAGCAGCATGATGGAATGGGAATGTATCAAAGATTCTACGAAGAAATCATTGCAGCGTTTCAGCAAGAGCATTATCAACTTGCGTGTACAGGGCTTTTTTCCTTGGCGGATGGCATACTTGCAGACGCATCGGATATGCAGGGATGCGTTAACTATGAAAAACGAATAAAGAAAATTGAAGAACGTATTTCAAATAATGAGGAACTAACGGGATTAGACAGAAAGTTTTGGTGTGTTTATACGGGGCTGAACGCTGTAACCGGAACGATGTTTAATGGAAAACCATTTACAGAAAAAGAGGAAGACCTATTGAACAGAAATTGGCTACAGCATGGAAGAACGCATCGGACATATACAAGAATGGATTTCTTAAAGGCCTTGTTACTTGTCGATGGCATTTTGTTCTTTGCAGAGCAAGGCAATGCCAAAAGCCAAATTGAGGAAGATAAATCATGAGCACTTACAATGTAGTTGCTGCCAGCAATGAAAGTACCGTTGTAACAGAATACGAACCGCAAAGTAAGCGTTCTGATGCTTACCAGAGCGAGGCTGCGCTGGAGCAGGCATTTATCAAGATGCTGGAGGAACAGGGCTATGCCTACCTCCCTATCCATGATAACGCTGACCTTGTGGCAAACCTGCGCCGTCAGCTGGAAATTCTGAACAATTATACCTTTACGGATAAGGAATGGGATAACTTCTTTAAGGATAAAATCGCCAACGCAAACGATGGCATCAAAGAAAAGACCCGCCGCATCCAAGAGGACAACATTCAGAACTTGACCCGCGAGGATGGCTCTACGGTCAATATCACGCTGCTGGATAAAAAGAACATCCACAACAACCGCTTGCAGGTCATTAACCAGTATGTGGAGAACGGCGGCAACTATGATAACCGCTATGATGTCACGATTCTGGTGAACGGTCTGCCGTTGGTTCATGTGGAGCTAAAGCGGCGCGGTGTGCCCATCAAAGAGGCGTTCAACCAAATCAACCGTTACCAGCGGGACAGCTTTTGGGCGGGCAGCGGCCTGTATGAGTATGTACAGATTTTCGTTATCTCCAACGGCACGAATACAAAATACTACTCCAACACGACCCGCGACAGCCATATTAAAGAGAGCGCCGGAACGACCCGAAAGAGCGGCAAAAAGACAAGCAACAGCTTTGAATTTACGTCCTTTTGGGCTGATGGAAAAAACCGTGTCATCCCCGATTTGGTGGACTTTACCCGCACGTTCTTTGCCCGCCATACGCTGCTGAACATCCTGACGAAGTATTGCGTCTTCACATCCGAAGACCTGCTGCTGGTGATGCGTCCGTACCAGATTGCGGCTACCGAGCGCATTTTGTCCCGCATTGAGGTTTCGACCAACTACAAGCAGACGGGAACGCTGGCCGCAGGCGGGTACATCTGGCATACCACGGGCAGCGGTAAAACGCTGACCTCTTTTAAAACGGCGCAGTTGGCCTCTAACCTCCCCTACATTGATAAAGTTCTGTTCGTGGTAGACCGCAAGGATTTGGACTACCAGACCATGAAAGAATATGACCGCTTTGAAAAAGGCGCGGCCAACGGCAACACCTCCACGCAGGTGCTGCAACGCCAGCTGGAAGACCGGGATGCCAAAGGCAATCCGCATACTTATAAAATCATCATCACAACGATTCAAAAGCTGGCGCTGTTTGTCTCCCGCAATAAGGGACATGAGATTTTCCAAAAGCATGTTGTCTTGATTTTTGACGAGTGCCATCGCAGCCAGTTTGGCGATATGCACGAGGACATCACAAAATATTTTAAGAACTATCACCTCTTTGGCTTTACGGGTACGCCGATTTTTGCGGCCAATGCCAGCACGCGCGGCAAACCCACGTTGAAAACCACCCCGCAGGCGTTTGGTGGTGAGCCTGATGCCAACGGCAAAAAAGTCCTGCCGCTGCATACCTATACGATTGTTGATGCTATCAACGATAACAACGTTCTGCCGTTCCGCATTGACTATGTGGATACGGTCAACCGCAAGGCAGGCATTGGCGATAAGCAGGTCAAGGCCATCGACACTGAAAAAGCACTTGCCGACCCGCGCCGTGTAAAGGAAATCGTCAAATACATCTTAGAGCATTTCGACCAGAAAACAAAACGCAACGGTAAGACGTATTCTTTCCGTGCGCTGCGCAATATCGAGGCAGTGGCAACCGATAAAACACGCGGGCAGGTCGCAGAAGTCAAGGACAGTGTACGTCTGTCGGGCTTTAACTCCATCTTTGCGGTCAGTTCGATTGCCATGGCAAAGGCGTACTATCTGGAATTTAAGCGCCAGATGCAGGACTTGCCCGAAGCAAAGCGTCTGCGGGTAGCAACGATTTTCAGCTATGCCGCCAACGAGGACGTGGAAGATGCAAACGGCATGCTGGGCGAGGAAAACTCTGACGATACCAGCCAGCTTGATGCAAGCTCGCGCGACTTTTTGGAATCCGCAATCAAGGATTATAATGCACTTTTTAAAACACATTATGACACCTCGGTCGACAGATTCCAGAACTATTATAAAGACCTTTCCCTGCGCATGAAAAACCGCGAGGTTGACATCCTGATTGTCGTAAATATGTTCCTGACGGGCTTTGACGCTACCACGCTAAATACGCTCTGGGTGGATAAAAACCTCGTCATGCACGGCTTGATACAGGCGTTCTCGCGCACGAACCGCATCCTGAACTCCGTAAAGACATACGGCAACATTGTTTGTTTCCGCAATCTGGAAGAAGAAACCAACAAAGCTATTGCCTTGTTTGGTGACCGCAATGCGGGTAGTATTGTTCTGCTGAAAAACTATAAAGCCTATTACGATGGCTATGACGAGGACGGCAAACACCACGACGGCTACGAAGACCTGATTGCCAAGCTGCAAGCAAAGTTCCCGCTGGGTCAGCCCATTGTTGGAGAGCAAAACCAAAAGGACTTTATCGCGCTGTTTGGCGCAATCCTGCGGCTGCGGAATATCCTTACCTCGTTTGACGACTTCGCGGGCAATGAACTGCTCTCCCCGCGCGATATGCAGGACTACCAGAGCAACTATATTGACCTATACCAACAGTTGCGGCCTAAGAACCACGATAAGGAAGTCATCAATGACGATATAGTTTTTGAGATGGAGCTTATTCGTCAAGTGGAAATCAACATTGACTATATCCTCATGCTGGTTGCCAAGTATCACGATAGCAACTGCGAGGATAAAGAAATCCTTGTTGACATCCGCAAGGCCGTGGACTCCAGTATGCAGCTGCGCAGCAAGAAAGACCTGATTGAAAACTTTATCGCAACCGTCAATACGGCCACCAAGGTAGATGACGACTGGATACAGTTCGTCACCGAGCAAAAGAAAACCGACCTTGATACACTTATCGCGGAGGAAAAGCTCAAGCCGGACGAAACGCGCAAGTTTGTGGATAACTCTTTCCGTGACGGCATATTAAAGACTACCGGCACAGACGTTGACCGTATCCTGCCGCCGGTCTCGCGCTTTGGCGGCGGCAACCGAACGGCCAAAAAGGATGGCATTATTGCAAAATTGCAAGCGTTCTTTGACAAATACTTCGGGCTTGTGTAATTCTTTTAACGCACTTGCGTTCTGTGCAAAAATGTGGTATAATATATATGTAAACTCAATAAGTGTCTAAAGACTTGTTGGGTGTCCGATAACGTAAAACTGAATAATCATACTGAATGGTAAAGCTCTAAGGAGCCAGTACGAAAATTGCGACATTATCCCTACGGGGATAGTGTAAGCAGTGTTTGTATTGGCTCCTTTTTTGTACCTTGAAAACAAAATAACAAGCAGCATCGGCAACCCTAAGATGGCTGACAATCGCAAAATGGTTGCAACGTGTCAAGGCTCAACTTGCCGGAAGACGCTAACTTCCGCTGCCGAGAAGAACGCATACGGCAGTTTGGCATTCAGTCCAGAACGAAAGGAACTTACCCACTGCCGCGACTTTACGGGATGGTTTGAACTTCTCCCGCAAGCAGTGCTTCACTTCGGCCAAAGGAAAGCCCTGCCCCCTGTAGAACGGTTACGGGAAAGCCGCAAACCTTTGGTGGTAAGGTAAGCATATTCAGCAAGCCAGAACGGCAAGACAAAGCGGTAACTACTACTTCGGCAGATTACTTATAGTTTCCTATTTGTCTCGCGGCGCGCGGAATCATAGGAGGCAATAAGAGTTCTGCTGGCGATTCTTATTTATTCCTATCTCCCCCCGCAAGGCGTGAACTTATAGGAGCAAATAAGAGGCAACCAACTGACAGCAGAGATTCTGCGGGTTGGCTGTACGTTTCCCGCGACATTTCTTATTTTATCAATGATATTTCATGAAATGAATTAACATTGAATAGATAAGAAGAGAGACTTGGCATTTGTGAACAAAAGACTTGTAAAATATAGCGATATATAGACATATATTCTACATGGAAATATATGGAAATGAAACAAAAAGTATCATGGAATCACCCCTAAAGTATCAAAGGAGTAATGTAATGAAGAAACAGAATGTTGAAACGATTGTTCTGAAAAACGCCAAAACTGGTGTGGCCGAGAAAATCCAGCACGAGTGTCACAACACTGGATACGGGACAAAGCACTTTTGGAAAGCCGATGCTAAGTTCTTTGAACTTCTTTCAAACTTTTCTGCTGCGGAAAGCAAGGTGTTGGCATACATCTTGCAGGAAACACAGCCGACGAAAAATAAATTCGTTGGGGCGTACAAAACGATAGCAAGAAAATTGAATTGCGATGTCGTAACAGTACGTAATACAGTGAAAAAGATGCAGGAAAGTGATATGCTGGCAAAGACTGAGGATGAAAGAGTTTGGATGATAAATCCAAGGCTGCTTGTTAAAGGCGACATTTATGTGCAAGCACGGCTAATGTCGGAATATGACACTCTGCTTAACCGCCCGTTAAGTGATTTACTTATAACGGATGGCGATGGCAATGACCCGTTATTTTTGCCGCGAGAATATTCGACACCAGAAAGCATAAGCAATGTAAAAATGAATTTTTTTAAAGTGTATGATTCATTTTTTGGAGTTGTTTCCGGACTGGGCGGAAAGGAATCACTGGTGCTGGATTTTCTGGTATGTGCAATGCAGAGCGGTAACAATATGTACGTTGGAACAATGAAAAAGATTGCAGTAAATATCAATAGCTCGAAAGCCACCGTACAGAGAGCGATGGACTCCCTTGCGGATAAGGGGTTTGTGGCAATGCAACTTGATGGCGTTTGGCTGATTAACCCATCAATGGTCATCAAGGGAAATCGTAGTAAAGAAAAGGTACTGATGGATAAATTCATCTTGATTCAAAGGGAATACGATGAGAAGAGAAAAGCACGTAAAAATAGTAAAAGAAAGGAGGCAGATAAGGAAAAAGCGGCAGCATAGATATGCAGCTGCCATTATAAACTATGGCCGACAGAATCATTGCCCTTACTGTTTCACCCATCTTGCCACAGTCTTTGCGTCCATGCCGTACAGCTGCGCTATATGGTACATGCTGGCTCCTGATTGATACATTGCTTTCATCTCGGCCTTATAGTCTGGCACGGCATCGGGTGCGTGCAGCAGGTCATGGAGAGAAAGCCCCAGCAGGACAGCGAGTTGCAGAACATATCGCGGTGCAACGGACTTGCTGCATAATGTGGCGTGCAGCTGCTTGGTGGATATGTCAGCGGTTGGAACATAACTGCCATATAGACTTAAAAGTGCATTTTCGATTTTGGTGGCGTATGTGCGTCCACCGGTCAGGGAGCGCCAGCCACGAGAACGTAATGCGCAGTCAAGGACGGCGTGGTAAACAGAGCCGTCACGATAATCAAAACTTGAATCTAAAGCATCATGCAATAATGAATCTAACGCCAGCAGACAGCCCGGTACGGGTTCTGCTGACTGCTTTTTTAGTTGCATAGTGAATGGTGCGGGAAATAGTTCTTGCTGTCGTGTGCTATTGTATGCGACATCGGTATCGACTAGCCAGCAGCGATGCTTGGTACAAATCTGCATATCTGGCAGTTGGTGGCGGCGATGCCAATAAGGCTCACCATACAACTGCAAGTCTTCTTGGTAGCACGCAGGACAATAGCGCATTATAGAGCAATGATTTCCGTTAGCTTGTGAAATGCCCATCCGATGTACGGCTAAAGGATTGCCATTGACAACATAGGCATAGGTGGAACGCTTACGCTGCGTAGGGAAAAACCGCGCGTAATAGGGATAAAATGTGTGCTGCATTACAACATCCTTTGCAGACAAGAACCCTTGCGGAAGCTGTGCCAACAGCGTATTTATAGGCCCGCAGAGCATTAGACTGGGAGCACAGAAATTGTCCCCATATAGCTGCCGCAGGGTGTGCTTAGCACAGTAGTTGCCACTGTGAACATGGTAGCGGCAAATGACGCTGTACCATAGTTCATCAGGGTACGGCGAGGGAAAGAAGCTAATCATATTGCTACCTCGTCCTTGATATACTCAGCATAAGCAGATACAGGTGATTCGCCGCACTTTTTCGCTTTTTTGAGCAGCACCCGCATATCGTTTCCAACAATCTTGGTGGGGGCTACAGAACCTACAGATACCTCCGGCGTGGTCTTTGCCTGCCGCTTAACAATGGACTTGGCGGAAAGCTCGCTTATGTATTCTGACACCATCTCCAGATTTTTTATAAATGCACTTTCAAAAACCTCTAAGTCCAGCTTTTCGCGTCCGTCAAGGATGGCTTGCTTTTGGGCATTATACAGCAATTTGGAGAGTATATCCGGGATGCCCTGTGTCTTGCGATACAGCCAGTTTGCAAGCTCGGGTGTCAGGTCGGTGGCATACTGTGTGTACTGGTAATGCCATAGCCCGTGCAGGAGTAACGAAAATTCCTTATCGTTGGGCAGTCGGTCATAGACAAGCCCAGTGGCACGCCGTGCGGCGCGAAACTCCTGCTGCAATACCTGCAAAACGCGCGGTGTTCCGACCATGCAGACGCTTACCCCTGCCCCGTTGATAAGGTGAACGAGAAAATTCAAAAAGCGTATACCGCCATCACTTTTATGATAGGTAATGTTCTGCAACTCGTCTATCACCAGTAACCCTATATGATTGACTCGCACGATTTGGTTAAGCTGGCTGACAAGAACATCAATGCTCAACCTGCGCGATAGGGCATCTTTTTGATAGGTGGTTCCAATCAAACTGTCGATTTGCAGGTAAATATCCAGTATCAGTGCTTTAATGGACGCATCGTGCGGGGTCTGCACAACCAAGTACGGGATTTGGTGGCAGTAGAACTTTTGCCCATGATATTCGGTGTGCCCGATGACCTGCGGGTATAGTGATAATACACGCTGCAAGGCGGTGGACTTGCCAAGACCCGACACACCGACAACGGAAAAAGAATTGCCGCCGCCGATGGATGCGGCAAGAGCATTGCCGTGCATCAGCGAGTAACCGTTCTGGAAAGCGGCAGTTTCGCTCTGGGGTGAATATTGCCCATAGCAATGCTGCATGGCAGTGTAGATTTCACAGTATAAGTCAATCGTCATGGATAGGGGCTGGTAAAACTCATATAGAGAGGACAATAGCTGCAAGCGCTCCCCGGTGCTGCGGTCACGGTCACTATCGCTATAGGGCGGGATGACCGCCAGAGCGTGAATCAAGTCTTTGCCGGACAGCATCGGAGGCAAGGCTTCAATAAAAGGATTATTGTCGTAGAGCGGATTTGCAATATAATCAGCGTGCATCGAAATCATCCTCCTGCTGCTCGGTCAGTAAATCCATCAGAGATACGCTTTCTTGCTTCCGGGCTGTGCTGCGGTTGCGCTGTATCTGCCTACTGATATTGCTGCGGTCTGGCATGGTACGTTCGGAGCGGTCGGCAATGGCTTGTATATCGCTCATAAGGTCAAGCTGTGCCTGCAATTCCTGTTTCTTCAAATCGGTGCGCTCTACTTTTTCCAGCTGTTGTGCGTCCGCAATTTCTGCAAGTGATTTGCCCAGATAGGCTTTTTGCACCAAGTCAAAAGCCGAGTAAGTGCCGTTTTCATACAACCACACGGTATCCATACATTCCGGTGCATAGGCAACCTGTACGGTCTCTCGCCCGCCGAGACCGGCAGAGACAAAGCGCTTCTTAAAAGTGCAGTTTGAAAAGCGGAGGCCGAAAATTTCCAGACCGCGCTGTGTGATTTTGCCCTCTGCACGGGGCAACAGCGTATAAAGCAGCTTTTTATCAGTGGCTTCTTTTACAGGGCAATCATCCTGTGCCTCACAGAACGACCAGATACTTGCTGCCAGAGGCGGTGTGTTGGCTTCTATCATGGCGGGTATGCGAGTAAAGCCCGTCTGCACAGATTTTGCATTGTAGAACAGGACGCAGCGCAGAACGACGGCGGTGAATTGTTCTAAATCCAATGTGCTTTGCCTGCGATAGTCCGGCGCACCGCGTTCCTGTATGTCAGATTCGATGACACCTTTTCCCTTAAGTAAGGGCTTGTAGGCGCTTTGAACCAAATCAAACAGCTTTTCAACTACACCTTTTAAATCCGGACGATATGCAGGAAGATTTTCAATTTCAATATGGTAACTCTCGCACAGGTTTTCCAGTGGGCCGCTGGTGAACTCACTGCCTCGGTCTGTAATAATTTTGGTGGGAAGATGGTGACTCGGCCAGTCGTGCGGGTCAATGTCTATCCCGTGCTGATGGCAAAAACTGACCTTGTCCGTAAAAGTGTTCTGAAGCAGCAAACGCAGCGCATATTGTCCGCCCTCCAGACCGACATATACGCCGGTAATCAAGCGGCTGTAGGCATCGACCATCGTATAAATAATAGGTCGGCCAATAGGTTTGCGGGAAAGGCGGCTGACAATGTAGATGTCGGCAACGGTGGCATCAGTCATGTACACGCCAATAGTATGCGCGTAATCGCAGACCGAGCCGGTAAACGGACGGTGATTGCGCTGGTAGGCTTTAAGCCCCTGTCTGCTGATGGTCTCGCTGATAGGGTCGCGGTTCTTGCGAAAAAAGTAGCGGAACTGCCAGAACGTGGGATATTCCGGCTTCAATGTGCCGTGTGCGTCGCAGTATTTCGCCCGCAGCATCATCTTGTAGGCAGTCTGCAAGCTCTGCCGCTGTGGGGTGTAGTAATATTTGTTCAGCGCCCAGCGGATGGCCTTTTCATCGGCAGTAAGCTCATGTTGTTCTGGCGCGGGACGCTCTGCGGGTAAAAGTGCATTTTTACTTTGGTATACCCAATAGCGCCAAAGGTATTGAAGTGCCGTGCGGCGGGCAATACCATGCTCGGCAGCAATCTGGCGGACAACCTCGTTGCGATGGGATTTATCATAGATACAGGCATCCTCCAACAGCGGCGCAATCAAGTCGAGCTTGCGATTGCGCCCCTCGCGCTGGCGGTTGGTGATGTCCTCGTCCAGCACAAAAACAGAATACGTTTCGGCGGGAACGGGCTGTAATTCTGCAAGCAAATCCGAGGCAACGGGATACGGCATCCGAAAGTGTTGGCAGCTGACAACATAGCTCTGTTCTTCTCTGCAAAGCAAAACGCGGATGTGCTCGCCATTTTCAGCGGCAAGGATGTCAAGATTCTTCATAGCTGGTATCCTCCTTGTCGATGATGATACCCCAATCGGATATGCCTTGCTGCTGCCAGTATCGGCGGGATAGTTCCAGCTTTTCAGCAACCGAGGGACGGCTTAAATAAGACCGAAAGACGGCCTCACGGACTGCCGTGTGCCCATCGTCATAGTGCAGGACAAAATCAGTGGTGTAGGTTTCGCTGGGTAGATTCAGGTCATTAGCAGGAATATCATTGCAGAGGATGGGAACATTACATTCAATTTGAAAAATTGCCGGTTCTGCATCCAGCATTTTCGCGGCGGCAAGCTGCACTTTGTCATACAGACAGCAGACGGCCTTACATTTGGTGAGCATGATTTTGGTACAGCGTTCTTTTTGAACTTGTTTTCGCATTTTTGACGCTCCTTGTTGTAAATTTGGGGCGTCCGTTCACCGAAGAAAAAGGAAAATCACCTGTGTCCTTTTGAGGCAAACTTCCGTTCCACATTTTCCAAAAATCGAACTGAAAAGAGCGAAATTTGGAAAAAGTGGAATTTCAGTGTGCCTTTTGGAAAATCTTGAATTTTTGCTTGCCTCATAGGTTTATCGCTGTAATGGCATAAAGACGTATTAAGAGGCAAAACAGGATTCCTCATTTTCCGATTTTGCATTGACCGTACTATATGCGCGGGCACTTGAAAAAATCCAGAAAGGCGCAGAGGAAATCAAGAGAGCGCATAGGAGCTCGCTCCACTCCGTTCCGCTCGCAATCCGCCTAATCTCCAAGCCAACTCCAAGAACATTCCAAGTCCACACCAAGCAAAATCAACGCATTATCTCATGTTTTCCCGCATGGGACAGAATGAGAGAGGATTGGAAACAAAAAAGAAAGCAGGCCCCAGAGCCGGATGGCGGAGGGGCCTGCGTGTGGATTCTTAACTTGTCTCTTTGTCCTTCGGTGAACGCCCTGTATCACATGTACAATTCTCACCGCTGCGGATTGATGATCGTGCGCCAATCGAGGTCGCCGTGCTCCAGGCCGTGGATGAGGACCTCGGCGGTGGCAATGTTTGTGGCAACGGGAACGTTGTGCACGTCACAGATGCGCAGCAGGTTCATCTCGTTCGGCTCGCTGGGCTTGGCACTGATGGGGTCGCGGAAGAAGAGCAGCATGTCCACTTCCTCACAGGCGATGCGCGCCACGATCTGCTCGGCACCGCCGTGGCCGCCGGGCAGGAACTTTGTGACCTTCAGCCCGGCGTTTTCCTCCACCAGGCGGCCGGTCGTGCCGGTTGCCAGCAGACGGTGCTGCTCCAAAATATGGCGATACGCCATACAAAACTGCACCATCAACTCCTTTTTGGAGTCATGGGCTATCAATGCAATCGTCATAGGTAAATGCCACCATCCTTCGCAGCAGAGTACAATATATTAAAAGGTAAGCGGGACGCGCTGCCCGCACAAACGCTTTGCCATGGCCTGTCCGGCCACAACGGCGGGATCCGCAGCGGGCGGTACCGTGCCGTTGGCCCCGGCCAGCTGCAGAACGCGGCTTTCGGGGATGACCGCCAAAAGCTGCACGCCGACGGTGTCGATGCACTCGTCCAGATCAGCCACGGCAGCGTTTTTGCCGAAGCTCTCGCGCCGGACGCGGTTCATCACCAGGCGCACGGCGCTCTGCGGGCGTCCGCCTGCCAGCAGCCGGTCCGCCACGATCTTGCCGTCGCGCAGGGCCACGGGGTCGGGCGTCAGCACCAGCAGGGCCTTGTCCGCCACGGTGGAGGCCGCTGTGAACGGCGCGCCCATGCCGGCAGCGGTGTCCAGCAGGATAAAATCAAAATAGGGCCGCATAGCGGTCAGCAGACGTCCCAGCGGGGCTGCCTCCACCGCGCCGCCCTCATACGGGGCGCTGATGACGGACAGCCCGGGGTACAGCGGGCTGGGCACAACGGCCTTGGCCCCCTCGCATCTGCCACACAAAACATCCTCAATGTCGTAAACGGTGCGGCCATAGACGCCTGCGATAATGTCCACGCTGCGCAGACCGGAGTCCAGCTCCACCAGCAGGGTCTTGCGGCCCAGCCGTGCCAGGCAGGCCCCCAGCAGTACCGAGACGGTACTTTTTCCGGTACCGCCCTTGCCGGAGCAGACCATGATACACTGTGCGTTCATGTCGGCTCCTCTCCACAGTTGCATTAACACTATCTCGCATATATTCTATCACACTTCCGGCTGGACTGCAACTGGCTTTTTGTCAAAATGTGACATGTTCTTTTTGAAGAAAATCACGATAAGGGAAACTTTTTGATGCACTAAATCGGCAGAATGCCCAAGCGCACCCGATGGGGGTTGAGCGGCGCTCCGCAATCATCCGCCAAAGACGGCATCCAGCACAGCGCGCAGGATGGGCGCAGCGTTGGACCCGCCACCGCCGTATTCCAGCACGACGGCCATGGCGATTTGAGGGTCGTCCGCGGGCGCATAGCCGATCAGTACCGAGTTGACATAGTGCCCGCCGCCGGGCAGGGTGTCCGCCAGCTGGGGACTGCCGGTCTTGGCCGCGCAGACCACGGGGGCCTCGCGCAGGACGCGGGTCGTCCGGGCCATCCGCTTCATGCCGTCGCGGATGGGGCCGAACACGCCCTCGCCGCCCGGAACCGTGGTGAACGTCGGGGCGTACTGCCAGACGGCCTCGCCGGTGGCGGCGTTCACGGCGCGGTCCGCAAAATGCAGGGCGGGCCGCTGCCCGCAGTTGGCCAGCGTGGCCGCGTAGGCCGCCAGCTGCAGCGGCGTCACGGCGGTGTTGCCCTGCCCGATGGCGGCCATCAGAGTCAGCCCGGCCTGGTAGTTTTCGTCGCTGCTCCACGTCAGGCGGCCCTGTGCCTCGGTGATTTCAACGCCGGTGGGCGTGGCCAGTCCTAACTGGCGTGCCATCGCGGAAAACACATCCACGCCCAGCCGCCGCCCGACATCGTAAAAGAAGATGTTGCAGCTGTACTCCAGCGCCGTGCGCAGGTCTACCGGCCCGCCGTGGCCGTATTGCAGGCAGCCCGGCTGGTAGCCGCTGTAAAACCCGTACCGCCCGGTGCAGTTGACCGTGGCGGCGGGGTCGATGCCCGCGGTCAGCGCCGCCGCGGCCACGGCGGGTTTGAAGGCCGACCCCGGCGCGTACAGCCCCTGGCAGACGCGGTCCAGCAGCGGCGCGGCAGCATCGGCGGAGAGCGCCGCGTAGTCTGAACGGTAGCGGTTCAGATCGAAGCCCGGCACGCTGGCGGCGGCCAGGATGCCGCCGGTCTGCACATCCACGACCACCGCCGCCCCGGCACGGCACTCTCGCCCGGCCCCGGCAGCCTTGGTGGTGCGCAGAACCTCGATTTGGGATAAAAGCGCGTTTTGCAGTTCTTTTTGCAGAGCGCTGTCCACGGTCAGCACCAGCGTGGCCCCGGGTGCAGCCTCCCGCAGGGGAACGGTGCGGCGCACAGCGCCGTCAAAGCCGGTGTTCACGAGCACCCGCCCGTCCTGCCCGCGGAGCAGGTCGTCATAGGCGGCCTCCAACCCGCTCTGCCCGATGACAGCATCCATCGCAAGGCCGCGCCGCCGGGCAGTGGGCCACTGCTCTGCCGTGATCGGCCCGGTGAAGCCCAGCGCATGGGGCAGCAGCGTGCCGTTCGGCCAGGTGCGCACGCCACGGGCGGCGGCCCGCACTGCGCCGCTCTGCACAAGATCGGCCTTGTAAAACGACGTCAGAACGTCACTGCCGACGCCCTGCATCACGGGCAGCTCCCCCGCCGACGCGGCAGCAAAAAAGGCAGCAAGCTGTGTTTCCACATCCTTGCTGCCTGTCAGGCTCTCTATGGCTTTTACGGTCTCGCGCAGGTCGGTGCCCGGCGGCGCCGGGATGCGCAGGTAGACGTCATACACGGTGGTGTCGCGGGCCAGAACGACCCCGGCGCTGTCCACGATGGCCCCGCGTGCGGCGTGCTGGGTCACGGTGTAGCTGGCGGAGCTGGCCTCGGCGGCCTTGTCGGCGTAGTAGTCGGCGCGGACGAACTGCATCCAGGCCAGCCGCGCGAAGAACGCCGCAAACACCGCGCCGCACAGCACCATCAGCACCGCCACGCGGACGCGGCGGCGGTGGGAGTTTTTGCGGTTGGCCATGGGATCACCTCGGTAAAAAATGGATTTGTTTGTCAGGAAATGGGACATGTAGGGGTTTGCGGCAGCTATTCACTGCGCGGGCCCCTACAAACCGCGCTGCCTATTTATTGTACCCAAAATTCGACGAAAAAGCAATTACTTTTTCACGAAATAGACCGTGCCCCACAAATCGGCGGTGTCGGTCAGCGGGACCTGCGCGGTCAGGCCGTCGGCGTCGGGGGTGGGCGCGGCGGCCAGTGTGCCCAGCCAGTCCCCGCCCGCGGTGGTCACGATGTCCCCTGCCGCCAGCGTGCAGTCGGCGGGCAGGCCGGTCAGGACCCACTGCCCCGGCGTG